>MDSZ01233401.1_pt1 | contig 16610 bp, 14 predicted proteins | sample 811201 | NCBI WGS metagenome assembly MDSZ01 (sample SAMN05326647, study PRJNA326480) | marine metagenome | isolation source: seawater | place: Indian Ocean: North | collected 2010
GGTGGTCAGATCCTGAAGAACATCGCTCAGAAAGCGATGAACATGGATGGAGATGACGGTCTGCGTTTCTACGTGTTCGATGAAATCGCTGACGAGAAGGCCTTCAAAACGACTTATCGCGCCACCATGGATGAGCTTCCGATCGATCAGGACACCGCTGATCGCATCGTTGAGGAAGCGAACAACGCTTTTCACATGAACATGCACATGTTCAAGGAGCTTGAAGGAAATCTGGTGGCGGCCATCGGCAAGGTGCTCTTTGGCTTCCTGACCCGCCGTCAGCGCAGTGGCAGCACAGAAACCGCCGCTGCTTGATGTCATCGACTGAGCCTTCGCTTGGTGGGTTCAACTCCATTCGGGTTCTGGTGCCGGGCACCGGGACCCGTTTTCGTTGTGGCGGATTGAGTGTGGCCTTGCAGACGGCACGTCTGCTCTCAACTTTGCGACCCACAGAGGTGGTCACCTACAGGGAACGCAGTGATGGTCATCCCTACCTGGATGACCTGTTGCAGGCAGAACAGTCTCCCGGCACGTCTCTTTGGATTGTGAGCTGGGGCTTTGATGTGCCTCGTTCTTTGAAGCGTCTGCGAGGACGACCAGTCGTCTATCAGGCGCACAGCAGTGGATACGGATTTGGCTTGCCCCCAGGTGTGCCCGTGGTGGCGGTCAGCCGGAACACGCTCGGTTATTGGGGCGACCGTGCTCCACGCAACCCGCTTTTCTTGGTGTCCAACGCATTGGAGCCTCAGTGGCTGGAGCGGGGCGCCCGTCCATCATTATCCGACCGGGATCCAGTTACCGACAGGCCGATCGATGTGTTGGTACAGAAGCGTAAGAGCAGTCCTTACGTGTTGAATCAGCTGGTGCCCGCACTGAAGGCACAGGGCCTGAGAGTGGAGGTGCAGAGCGGCTGGGTGGACGATCTGGTTGATTTGTTCAATCGCTCCAAGGTTTATCTCTATGACTCCGCGGAGTATTGGCGAGGCCATGGTGTAAGTGAGGGCTTCGGGTTGCCCCCTCTGGAGGCTATGGCCTGTGGTTGCGTGGTGTTCGGCAGTTTTAATCATGCTCTCGCCGACACACTGACTCCGGGTGTGACGGCCCATCAGATCGGCCAGGGCACTCTGGAGAACGATCTTCTTCGTGTTTCAGCGGCCGTTGCCAGCCCCAACCATTGGCTTCCGAGTCCCTCGACGATCGAGGGGCTTCTTGCGGATGCCAGTGAGGCCCGATGGTGTGAGCGCTGGAGAGCGGTTCTGTTGCAGCTTGATGATCTGGCTGCACACGGCGCCATGGGTCTGGCATCTGCTCGTGTGTTGCGATCGCCGTCCACTCGAAGACTTCGTTGGACACTGCGTTGGAGTCGCTTGCGTGGCAAGGTGGCCAATCGGTTGTCCGGCTGGCCTTGGCGTCAAGGCTGACTCATAGGTGCGAATTAGGGTTTCTCTGATGTTGAGTGTCCCTTGAGCGTTCAAGGTTGAATGCTGAGAGCTTCAATGCCGTTTCAGAGCCAGACTTGGAACAATCTCAGTCAGCTGCTTGGTGAGTTACCTCGTCGACGGGTTCGCCTCTTAGTCGTTGTCTTAATTGCCTCCTTGGTTCAAGGCGTAGTTGACGTCGTGCTTGTCGCCATGTTGGCTCGACTTGTAGGGCTGCTTGCAGGTACTCGAGTTAATGATTTTCTTCCCGGAATTCGGGTGTTTGGTGGCGGTTCTATTGATCAATCTGGCTGGTTGGTGGTTCTGCTAATCGGTTCCTTTTGGCTTGCATCAGGTCTTCGCTTCTCGGTTTCGCTCTTGCAGAGTTTGCTCAGCGCAGAAGTATGGAATGACTTGGTCAATAGGGTTTACGCCAACCTGATGAGCCAAAAGTATGAGTTTTTTATTCGCCAACGAACAGCGAACCTCTCGGAACAATTTAACAGAATTATCAATAATGTTTCAACTAGAGTTATAAGCCCTCTCATTATGATTGCGGGAAATTTTGTTTCCATTGCATCTCTTTTCGTCGGAGTAGTTTTGATATTGGGCTATCAAGCATTAATTATTTTTGTTTTGATGCTGGCTGCTTATGTGTTGGCTTCAGCGTTGATCACCCCTTATCTGAGGCTGTCCTCAAAGCAGAAAATTCGCTATGGAAGAAGGATTAATCTTTTGCTTATGGAGTCCTTGAGGTCTATGCGCGAGGTTCAGCTTTACTCGGCTGAAAATTACTTTGTATCTAGATTTTCAAGAGATGGTGTGGTTGCTAAGAGATTTGATCGAGTCGGTAAATTGTTGCCAGATGTCCCGCGTCTCGTTATTGAGCCTGCAGGGATAACAATTTTATTTGCTGTAGCGATAGGCCCTGCGCTAGTGAGTGGTGATCCTGAAAGTGTAAGGGAGTCAATTCCTTCTCTCTCTGCCGTACTTGTTGCTTTGCTCAGGATTTCTGGGCCTTTGCAATCGATGTTTCGTAGTATTAACAAATTGCGTGGCGGTTTACCAGAGATCGAAGATGCTCTCGAGCTTCTTAGTCTTAAACCAGATCGATTTTTGCTTCATTCGCCAGGTGTCCCTACTCCTGACGGTGTAATGCCAAGACGCTTCATTCAGCTGAAGGATATAAGCTTTTCCTATTCGAAAGATCTAAAAACAGTTATTGATGATATCAATCTGACCATTCCTATCGGTTCGCGAATAGCCCTGGTGGGCAGAACCGGCAGCGGTAAAACTACATTGGCCCATTTACTTTTAGGTTTATTCGAACCAACTTCCGGTTCGCTTCTACTTGATGGCGTTGAAGTGACCAATCAAGAATTGCCTGCTTGGCAAGCAAATTGTGCTTTTGTTCCGCAATCTATTCGTTTAATTGATGCGAGCATTCGTGACAATGTGGCCTTTGGTGTCGATTCAGATCAGGTCGATGATGACCTTATCTGGAGTGCTTTAGAAGCAGCTCAGTTTGATGAATTTGTTGCAGGTATGACCTATGGTTTATATACAATGATTGGCGAAAATGGCATTAAATTATCTGGAGGTCAACGTCAAAGATTGTCTTTGGCACGTGCTTTCTTCCGTGGGGCAAGGGTTTTAGTCCTTGATGAAGCAACTAGTGCGCTGGATAATAAAACCGAGCACGATGTTATGCAGGCTCTTGATATTGTTGGGCGTAGATGTACAACCATTGTTATAGCTCACCGTTTATCTACAGTGAAAAAGTGCGATGAAATTTATGAAATGTCTGATGGTAAAATTATTGCAAATGGCACTTTCGAGCAATTGCAAAAGAACTCTGCAAGCTTTCGAGAAATGTCACTGATTGAAGGCGAGTAAGACTGATGGCCGATTTTGTTGTTTTGGCCACTGCAGATTGGGATCATCCGTTATGGACAAATAAGCAGCACACCGCTCTCTCGTTTGTCGACGCAGGCCACCGTGTGCTTTACGTTGAATCGCTCGGAATTCGACCGCCTCGAATTGGTGGTGCAGATCGCACTCGAATTTTAAGACGTCTACGTCGAATGCTTCAGTTGCCCTGTCGCCGCAGCGACAACCTCTGGGTATGGTCACCTCCGGTGATTCCCGGATCCCATAGCGGTGTTGGCATGTTTATTAACCGTTTTTTGCTGCGGTTTGGACTTTATGTATCGATCCGCTTGTTGAAATTCCAGCAACCAATTCTCTGGACTTATAACCCGCTAACCAATTTATATTTAGACCTGAGTCTTTTTTCTGCTTCGGTTTACCACTGCGTTGATCGAATTCAGGAGCAGCCTGGGATGCCACAGCAACTCATCCAGGTGAATGAGCAACGTCTTTCATCCCAGGTCGATGTGGTCTTCACCACGTCACCTGAGTTGGAGGTCACCCATCGGCGATGGAATCCAGAGGTTTTCCTCTTTGGAAATGTTGCAGACCATAGCCATTTCAGTCGTGCTCGTGAGGAGCTCATTTGTCCTGAGCCCTTACTTCAATTCTCTCGTCCACGTTTGGTCTTCATGGGAGCAATCGATGCCTACAAGTTGGATCTGGAGTTGCTATTTAAGTTGGCTTGTCGCAATTCACAGTGGAGCATTGTGCTGATTGGACCTGTCGGTGAATGTGATCCATCCACTGATGTGACATCGCTTAAAGCCTGTCCGAATGTTCATTTTGTAGGCCCGCAGGCCTATGAAATACTGCCTTCCTGGTTGGCTCATTCGGATGTGGCTCTATTGCCGCTCCAGATCAATGGATATACCCGCAATATGTTCCCAATGAAGTTTTTTGAGTACCTCTCTTCAGGTCTTCCAGTCGTAGCCACAAGGATCCCTGCCTTAGAAGCTCACGACGACGTCGCATGGCTTTGTCCTCCATGCGTCGATGAATTTGAGCGGTCTATTCACGCAGCACTGGTTGGTGATGGACCGTCTCTTCCACAAAGACTGGCGCGTTCTCAGACTCAGACTTATCAGACGAGAAGTGAGGCAATGCTTGAAATCCTTCAGCACCGGGGACTTTTGGCGGGAAAGGTATGACTCCTAATCCCATTGGTTCTAGGCGGGCAGTTCTCTACATCGACAGTCTTAAGTTGGGCGGAGCTGAAAGAATTACGCTCTGGTGGGCTGCTTGGCTTAGAGATGCTGGCTGGACTCCGATTGTTCTCACAAGAAAGCCACTTGATTGGGACTTCTATCCCATTCCTCAAGGTGTCTTGCGGCGGGTTGAGTCTGAAGACAGTTTTTGGCTTCGTCGTCTTGGACCTGCAGGCTTTCCATGGCGGGTTTGGAGATTGCACCAGTGGTTGCAGCGTGAGCAGATCAGTCTCGCGATTGGCATTACTTCGATCCCTGCAATCAAGCTGCTGTTATCCACTCGGAATCTTGCAATTCCCTGTGTAGTTTCGGAACGTAATTACCCACCGTTGAAACGGATCGGGATGGTCTGGCGGGTTTTGCGTCGCTTGGTTTACCCCATGGCATCAATGCATTTGGTTCAAACTCAGGCAGTGGCTGACTGGCAGTCTTCCCATTTACAAGTGCGATCTCAAATCTTGTTGCCTAACCCGGTGCAATGGCCTCTTCCTGAATTTCCACCAGTGGTAGATCCCGAGGTCTGGATGAGATCGGCGGGGGTTCAGGCGAATTCTCCAATTCTTTTGGGTGTGGGCACAAAGGTATATCAGAAGGGATTTGATCGTCTCGTTCAATGGTTTATTGAGCTTGCTGATCAATATCCAAATCTGCAGCTTGTGATTCTTGGTGTTAATCAGCATTGCTATCGAGGTCAAAACCAGCAGGCTGAATTGCTCGCAAAGGTAAGCCATCGACCTGAGTTGTTAAAGAGAATTCATTTCCCTGGGCGAGTGGGAAATGTGGCTGATTGGTACGTCAAGGCGACGCTTTTTGTTTTGTCATCTCGATTTGAAGGGTTTCCCAATGTGCTGCTTGAAGCAATGGCTGCCGGTTGCTGTTGCATCGCAGCTGATTGCCCTCAGGGGCCTTCCGAACTGATCACTTCGGATCAAAACGGAGTCCTGGTTTCAGTTGATGCTTCTTCAGAGTCTTGGGTCGATGCTCTTGATGACTTGCTCTCGGATTCGAGGCGGCGTTCACGGCTGGCCGCAGGTGCTCAGGACGTGCGTTGTCGTTTTGCTCCCGAATCCCTGAAGCGTGATTTTGTTGATGCGATCGGGTCTCTTTTCCCCCAGGGAGGACGATTGGATGGCTGAGATCGCCAATCGGCTGCTGGTCTTCGCACCTACCCGAAGAGCGGCTTCGGAGACTTTCATTCGTGCCAATCTTGCGGGTCTGCCCTTTGTGGTTAGCTCCTATTTCGGTGATGAAGTGTCACTGCAACAACCAGGGCAGTTGGCTTATGGAGTTGCTGTGCTGTTCAGCAAGGCGTTCACGCGTTTGGGCTGGCTTCGCCTAGCTGAGTGGCCTGCTGCACTGGTAGCTCTGTGCTTGATCAGACGGACCCGGCCCGACGTTGTCTTGGCTGAGTTTGGTTTTCATGCTGTACGCGTAATGGAGGCGGCATCTCTGTCTGGGGTGCCATTCGTTGTGCATTTCCGAGGATCCGATCTTTCTGCAAACAGACGCATCGGTGTGCTGCGAAATCGCTATCGGCGACTGGTTTCGATTGCTTCGGGTTTGGTCTGTAAATCCCAGCCGATGGCACAAATCCTCGAGGAGCTTGGAGCCTCTTCTTCAAACATTCTGATCAGTGCCTCCGGTGCCAACCCAGCAGTTTTCCGTGCTGGTAACCCCGCTGTGGCTGCACCGGTCTTCCTTGCTGTTGGCAGGTTTGTTGGTAAAAAAGGTCCACTGCAGACGATTGCTGCATTCGCCAGACAGCCTCTTGGAGAGTTGTGGATGGTGGGTGATGGTCCTTTGAAGGCTGATGCTTGCAATCTCGTTCAGGAGCTTGCATTGCAATCTCGCGTTCATTTTTTTGGCGTCAAAGCTCAGAATGAAGTAGCTGAGTTAATGCGTCAGGCGAGAGTGTTTGTACAGCACTCACAAACCGCTGCTGATGGCGATAGTGAAGGCAATCCTGTCTCAATCATGGAAGCTCAGCTCTGTGGGCTTCCAGTTGTCTCAACTCGCCATGCTGGGATCCCGGATGTGGTGATTGATGGATGTACTGGGTTCCTTGTTGATGAAGGTGATGTCACCGCGATGGCGACTGCGATGGAGCGATTGATGGCCGATCCCAGCATGGCTGCTCAGTTTGGATTTGCAGGACGCAGGCGAGTGTTGTCCCATTTCACGCTTGAACATCATTTGCTTGATCTGACAGAGTTTCTTCATCGACAGATCGACACACACACCATTGAGAAGCGTTAGTACACTGGCCGCTAATAGTGCAGTGAATTCTTGAGCAGTTCCAGGTAGGAACGATCAACTTTGCCTTGGTTTTAGCCGCCGATGCAAAGATCTCAATGCTGATCTTGTTCTGATATCGAGAAGATTCAAGGACTTCTCTGTAACGACACTGTTGATGGCAGTGCGACGCTATGAAGACAAAAATTCTCTAAGGATCTTCAGTCAATCGTGAGCGACTTAAGTGACTTGACGACAACATCAATGGCCTTGACTTGTTCAAGAAAAGGTTCCAGCTGATCCAGCGGAAGGGCGCTGGGTCCATCGCAGCGTGCCTGAGAAGGATCAGGATGGGATTCCAGAAAAAGACCGGCCAGTCCCACGGCCATGCCTGCGCGGGCCAGATCCGCCACCTGACTGCGACGACCTCCGGATGCAGCTCCACCGGGGTCACGGCACTGCAAGGCATGGGTGACATCAAAAATCAGTGGTAGCTCATCGCAGCAGCGTTTCATCACTCCAAAGCCCAGCATGTCGACAACCAGGTTGTCGTAACCGAAGTTGCTGCCTCGTTCGCAGATCAGCAGTTGATCATTGCCGCATTCCTTGAATTTCTCCACCACGTTGCCCATCTGCGACGGGCTCAGAAACTGAGGCTTTTTGATATTGATCACAGACCCTGTGCGAGCCATTGCCTCCACCAGGTCCGTTTGGCGTGCAAGGAAGGCTGGCAGTTGGATGATGTCGCATACATCTGCCGCTGGTGCCGCCTGCTCTGGACTGTGGACATCAGTGATCACAGGAATGCCGTGGGTTTCCTTGACGGCCTTCAGAATTGCTAGACCCTCTTTCAGCCCCGGACCCCGATAGGAGTGAATGGAGGATCGGTTGGCTTTGTCGAAGGAGGCTTTGAAGACCAGAGGTATCTCGAGTCGATCGCAGATCCGGCTGTACTGTCCGGCAACCTCCAGAGCAAACTCTTTCGACTCCAACACATTGATTCCGCCGATGAGAACGAATGGTCTGTCGTTGGCGAATGTGATTGATCCGAGAGCAATCTTCCGCGCTGCCATTGTCGATGTGTTGCGATGCAAAGCTTAGGTCTCACAGTCGAGTTGGCTTTAATCTGCGCCTTAACGACAGTCAATAACTGGTGGTAATGAACCCGATCCCCATTTTTATCGGTTACGACCCGCGTGAGCGGGCTGCCACCAATGTGCTCATCGACAGCCTTTATCAGCACAGTTCGATGCCCCTGGCGATCACGCCTCTCGTTACGCCTCAATTGGAGGCTCAGGGTTTGTATCGACGTGACCGGGATCCCAAGCAGAGCACGGCGTTCTCCTTCACCCGGTTTCTCGTTCCTCACTTGACGGGCTATCAGGGCTGGGCGTTGTTCATGGACTGCGACATGCTGTGCCGCGCCGATATCAAGGCACTTTGGGATCAGCGGGATGACCGCTATGGCGCCATGTGTGTGCAGCACGAACACGTCCCGGGGGAGACTGTGAAGTTTCTCGGTGAGGTGCAGAGCTCTTATCCCAAAAAAAACTGGAGCTCATTGATGCTGCTGAACTGCAGCCGTTGCACCAAACTCACCGTGGACTATGTGAACACCGCCACGGGCTTGGAGCTGCATCGTTTTCACTGGCTGGAGGGCGATCATGAGATTGGCGCCATCGAAGGCGGCTGGAATCACCTAGTGGATGTGCAAGTTCCCCCCGACTCTCATGCCGAGTCGCCGATGTTGCACTGGACCCTTGGCGGCCCTTGGTTCCGCGAACAGCGCACCATGGGCGGAGCGCTAGCAGCCGAGTGGTTTTCAGCACGTGATGACGCGATGAAGCTGTGGGACTGATGGCAATCCAGCGTTCTGTAGTGGCGGTGCCTGCTCGATTGGCCTCATCGCGTTTGCCCGACAAGGTTCTGGCTGATATCGGTGGTCAGCCAATGATTCAACGTGTGCTGGAGCAATGCGCGAAGGCCGTCGGTCCTGCTGCAGTGGTGCTGTGCACCGATAGCTCACGCTTGCAGCAGTTGGCTGAAGGTTTGGGTTTTGATGTGTTGATGACTCCAGAAACTTGTAGCTCAGGGAGTGAACGGATCGCATCCGTCGCCGATCAGTTGGTGGCGCGGGCCTGGAACGAAGAGGCTGCTAGTTGGGACGACTCCACGCGCGCAAAGCGTCTTGTCAGCACGGCGGTGATCAATGTGCAGGGTGATCAGCCGTTTCTGGATCCGCAGGTGGTGACGTCGATGGTGACGGAGTTTGGCCGTCGTGATCCAGTGCCCGCGGTGGTGACGCCCGTGTATCGACTCAATCCCGACACGATTCACAACCCTGCCGTCGTCAAGACGCTGTTGGCACACGATGGTCGTGCGTTGTACTTTTCCCGCTCAGCCATTCCCCATGTGAGAGATGTCGACCCTGCTGATTGGCATCAGCACACGCATTATTGGGGTCACGTTGGCATGTATGGCTTCCGCGGTGACGTGTTAGCGGCTTGGGATCAGCTTCCGGGCTCTCCGCTGGAAGATCTGGAACGCCTCGAGCAGTTGCGCTTGATCGAGGCGGGTTACACGATCGCGACATTCCGAGTTGAAGGCACGTCTTTGTCAGTGGATACGTCAGAGCAGCTTGAGCAAGCTCGGCAAATGGCTCGTGGGTAGAGGCGATGCTCAATGTTTCCGCTGAGGGACTCCCGGGTCTCCCTCCGGATCTGATTTCTGCTCTGGTTTCCCAGTTCAAAGGAACAGGACGTCTTGCGGTGGTCGGGGGTGTTGTCCGAGATGCCTTGCTTTATCACTTGCATCAGGCCCCTTTAAAGGAATTGCATGATCTTGATCTCGTGTTGGAGGGATCGTGCGGGGATTTTGCGTGTGATCTGCAAAAAGCTTTTGGTCTGGAGCGTGTGACTGATCTAGGGCTCCATGAACAGTTCGGCACTGCTGAGTTGGCCATGGATGGGTTGTTGATTGATCTCGCTCAAGCACGCACTGAGACGTATCCCGCTCCTGGCCAAAACCCTGTTGTGCAATTTGGGTCGTTGGAAAGGGATCTGGCTCGACGGGATTTCACCGTGAATGCCATGGCGATGGTGCTGCAATCCGATGGCAGTCAGCTCCTTTTGGACCCTCATGACGGGCAGAAGCATTTGGCGATGAGGCAACTCGCGTTTCTTCATGAAGGCAGCGTTGCCGATGATCCCACCCGTGTGTTCCGGGGAGCTCGTTACTGCGCGCGTTTGGGTTTTCGCTTCACCCCTGAGGCTCTCCGTCAGTTGCAGGACACCTTGCGGGCATGGCCTTGGGCTTGGCGATCAGGGGAGCCGGTTGATGCAGTACCCCCCGCGTTAGGAACCCGCTTGAGGATGGAGCTGGAATTGTTGCTGGACCGGGAACCATGGAGCGAGGCGCTCAGCCTGCTGCAGGAATGGTCAGCATTACCGCTTTTGGATGCTGGTCTTCAGAGCGAAGTGAACCTCATTCGGCGGTTGCGTTGGGCACACCGACTTGGCATTCCTCTTCTCGCTGCTCTGGTCTCGGCGGCCTCCGACCCACGCGAGTTGGCTTTGCGGTTGCAGATTCCGCATCAACAGCAGCTATGGATGGAGGAGATCATCGCGTTCCGTCGCTGGCAGGCGCTGGAGGTGCAGCCGCGAACTTGGGCTGAATGGGGCGCGCTGGAGTGGACTCGCCGTTTGGAGCAGAACCGTTGGTCTGAACATGCGGTAGCCCTCGCGGTGTGTGAGATGTTGCCCTGCTGGAGGCCGCTGTTGCGGTGGTGGGGCCGTTGGCGGCATGTGTCTTCCCCAATCACCGCTCAGGAATTGATCGCTCAAGGCATGCGTCCCGGTCCAGAGCTCGGACAAACTCTTCGGAGTTTGCGTGAACAGTCTTTGGCTCAGATGCGATGAGCTTGGATGCTCCGTGGTTTCCGCATTGAACTGTCAGGAAAGCTTCAGTCGTTGCGGTCTCGCCATCCATGACGACGCAGGGTTGTCCAGTCACCACGTGCTTTCAAAATTCGTTCCGCTAACTCGCGAACAGCTCCGTGCCCGCCACGGTGATTCAGCACCGCATCAGCCTTCTGACGAATCGGCAGGCAGGCGTCAGAAGGGGTGAGCAGGAGGCCAACCTGGTTTCTGACTGCCAGGTCATTGAGGTCATCGCCGACGAATCCTGTTTGTTCCGGCTTTACTTTCAATTGGTTTTGAAGTGCTGTTAAGGCAGGGGGTTTGTCTTTGATGCCGACGAGGCAATGGTCGATGCCCAGCTGTTCTGCCCTTCTCACAGTGGCGCCCCCTTGCCCACCGCTGAGGAATGCCACTTTGAGTCCAGTGTTCTGGAGCAGGCGCAGGCCGAGGCCGTCGCGTACATCGAATCGCTTCTGCAGCTGCCCATTCGGATCAAGCCATAGTCCTCCATCGGTGAGCACTCCATCAACATCAAGAACGAGCAACTGAAGATCAGCCAGTCGTTTGCGAAGCCTGCTCCAGTTCCATGCGCGCAGCAGTGTTCTCATCTTGATGGGTCTCCCTTAGGCGAGGCCGGCTTGTACGAGATCGTGGAGACGCAAGAGACCTTTGAGTTGGTCGTTCTCATCCACCACGGGTAATACCGAGATTGGTTTGCGTCGGTTGTTCTCCATCCTCTGCAGAGCTTCCACCGCCAGCAGCCCAGCCGAAACGGTGATTGGATCAGGCGTCATCAGATCCGAAGCAGAGAGATCGGGCCATCGCTCTGGGCCGTGATCGCGCAGAGCCCTGCGTAGATCTCCATCAGTGATGAGGCCCATCAGCTGTCCGGGGGCTTGTGGGCTTTCCACCCAGCTGCTTCCAACTGCGCCTTGGGTCAACATGCTGATCACTTCAGGAAGCGGCGTGCTGGGGGCGATCGGCTGCAGGCGTTCTGCCGGAACCATTAGATCAGCCACAGTCATGGTGAGTTGTTTGCCGAGAGATCCAGCGGGGTGGTTGACCGCAAAATCGGCTGGGGAGATGCCTCGGCGCTCCATCCATACAGCTGCCAAGGCATCACCGATGGCCATTGCGACAGCAGTGCTGGCGGTTGGCGCCAGATTCAGAGGGCAAACTTCCCGGGCGACGCAAGCATCCAGCACGACATCGCTGCCGTGGGCGAGAGAGGAATCCGCCTTTCCCACCAGTGCGATCCGGGCAGTCCCACGGCGCTTCAAGTGTGGCAGCACTTCAATGAGCTCTGTCGTCTCGCCGCTGTTGGAGAGCAGCAGGCAGACATCGTCTGGCGCCACAACCCCTAAATCCCCATGGAGGGCATCAAGGGGATTGAGGTAGAGAGCCATCAGGCCAATCGAGGAAAATGTGGCGGCAATCTTCCGCGCGACGATGCCGCTTTTGCCTACGCCGGTGATGACGAGTTTTGCTTTGAGGTCAGCACAGCGCTCTAACAGTGCCAAGGCATCTTCGACTTGGCTGTGATCCAACTGTTCAGCAGCCGCTGCAATGGCGGCAGCTTCTTCCTGCAGACAGCGGGTTAGGGCAGACAACAGCCAATTGCTTCAGCTCTGTGGATTCTGAGCCCTGAAACACTTCATGCTGCTGTTGTTCGTGCCCCTTCCTGGCCTGGGCCAGCGGTGCAAAATAAAAACCTTGCCGAGTTCGGCTCGACAAGGGTCTTAGCCAGCGTGCCGATGCCTATGAATGACATCAAGACCTTGAGGCAGCACTGGCTGATGCCACTGAAGCGCCTCAATCGATTCCGGCTTTGGCTCTGGGAAACGCCACCCGTTTATGAAATTCGTGGACGTTGTTTTCAGCTCAAAGAGCGTCTTTGTGGCTATCCAGAGTTGCATCGGGCGTTTCGAGCACGAACTGGGTATGCGCTGAATCTTCGCTATCCAACTACCTTTCATCACAAGATTACGGTTCTCAAAATAAGTCAATCTCCAAAGATCTTTGTTCGTGCTGTTGATAAAATCTTTGCTAAAGAACTAGCGCAGGAGTGGTCCCATCGGCTTGGTTTTCGTCTCGAAGTTGCGCGTACTTTGGACGTTACTAAGGATGTGTCGACAATTTGCTGGCAGGATCTGCCACAGCGTTTTTTGATCAAGGCCACTCATCGGTCGGGCGCGAATCTTTTTGTTGATCAAAGTCAAGAAATTGATATTGAAGACTTGCGTCTGCAAACGCGTTCATGGCTGCAATATCCTTATGGTGTCTATAAGCATGAATGGGCGTACTGGCCAGTTCCGCGGCGACTTTTGATTGAAGAATTGATCGAGCCGTTGGATGGAGAGGAGTTAGTTGATTATAAGTTTCACATGAGTCGTGGTAGCTGTTTGATGATTCAGGTCAATCAGGGATTTCACTCTGGTGAGCGAACGATTGCAATTCTTGATTCGTCATGGCAGCTTCAGCCAGTGCGATGGGTTTACCCTCGACCAGAGGTCACACCTCAGCGACCTACCACGTTGGATGAAATGTTGGAGATGGCAGCAGCTTTTTCACGTGATTTCCCTTATCTACGCGTCGATCTTTATAGTGTGAAGCAGGTGATTTCTGGAAAAGTGCTGTCTCGCGTGATGTTTGGGGAATTCACTTTTTTCCCTGGAAGTGGCAGCGAGTCTGTTGATCCCTTTGCTTTCGATCTCTCTGTTGGTCAGGAGATCAGGCTGTGAAAATTCAGGTTTTCAAAAAGCATACTCAGCGCTTGCGATATGAAGCCCGTTTCTGGGCCTGTCGCATGAGTGCGGGTTGGTTCTGTCCTCGATCGGATTTTTATCGATTGTTTGAGGCCAGCCTCAAGCTGCATCTCTATCTCCGAGCGTCCGTATTGGCGAATCTGGCGGCTCGTCGTCGTCCTGGAGATGCCGATGTGCAATCCATGCAATGCACGTTGGCCTTCCGCTCAGGGCAACTCGATCAGGCGTTTTCGTTGCTGGAGCTTCGCTTGCGTGATGGCGACTATCGAGCGGTTGAACGTCTGCTCTTTCGAACGGGTTCACGTCCGCAAGATGTGCACGATCGTCTAGTGGCTTTGGAGCGTTTGTCTACGCTGCCTCACTTGTTGACCAGCCATCGTTGTTACTCGCTCATTGCTCAGAGCTATTTGGTCATCAAGCTCTGTGATATAGAAAAAGCATCCTCACTGCTGTTGTCGATTCGTCCACTTATCTGCCAGCTTGCGGCAGATAAGGCTGTTTATGGATGCACGGAATCGAATCGGCGTAATCAGGCCAAGCTTTTGATCTCTTTGTGCACTTGTTTTTATCATTTAGCTGTGCTCGCAGATAATGATCCTGCTCTCGTTTGGGTCTGGTCCGAAATGATGGAGGTAGCGTCGAAATTGTGCTATTCGCAACTCAATTCCGATGCTTGCTTGCGCATGTCGAGCAATCTTTCGCGTTGTTTGGCTATTGGTGCTTTGATCCCCATTGCCGAGGTTCCTGATGCTAGGGAACGCACGCAGAGGGAGCTTCGCATGGTTGAGGAGGCTGTCCGCCGTTATTGCCTCAGTCAGTCAGGGAATGGCGTGTCGAAGACTCAAGAGAATCACCTCGGATTGATGGTGAATTTGCAAAAGGCTTTGCAGCAATTATCGAGCTTAGATCGTGTCACCCGTGAAAAAGGAATACGTAGCACCTCTCAGCTACTCAATCATTCTTCTTTCAAGGACTTGAACACACTCTTGGCCAAGCGTCTTCAACAGTGCCTCCAACCAATGAACGGATGACGGCTTCTTTGCCCGCTGCTTGCGATTTGGTCATCGTTTTACCTCACCTGGGGCCAGGTGGCGCCCAGAAAGTGGCTCTGATGGCAGCGGAGCATTTTTTGGCGCAAGGACGTCAAGTGACGCTTGTCACTCTGTTGGCGGATAAACCCTGTACCCATTCTTTACCGGAGGGCTTGCGTTGGGTTGACCTGGGGCATGCCGTTGCAGCAACACGGAGTAACCGTGCTGCGATGGCGCGTCTGTGGCGATTCTCATGCACATGGGTTCGTCGATCTCTGGCCTGGATCACCCTTTTGTTTGGATGGAATGTTGTGAAGAGGTTGGTTCCAGGCCAGGCTCCTTCTTTTGTGCAGTGGTTGGTGACTAGCACCTCGGGAGTTCAGGCGAGCTTATTGAGAGATCTCCTTGGTGCAGGAAAGCCTGCCCGTGTGTTGTCTTTGCTCACGCGGACTAACCTGCTTTGCTGCCAGGCAATGTGGGCATTGCCCGGTCATCTTGTGGTGTCCGAACGCAATGACCCACGTCTGCAAAAGCAGGCGTTTCCTTGGCCCAGGCTTCGTTCTTGGTTGTGGCAGAGAGCGGATGTCATTACGGCCAATACGCTTGGAGTTTTAGAGGGTCTTCAGCAATGTCATCCAACGATGGCTGATGACATGCGCCTGTTGCCGAATCCTCTGGTTGTGGATTCTCTTTCTGTTCATCCTTTGGATGGGCCAGAGTTGGACCCCTATTTTTTGGCTGTTTGCCGTTTGGTGCCTCAGAAAGGCATTGATCTTTTGATTGAGGCCTATGCGCAGCTGCCTGCGCCGTTGCGTGAGACTTGGCCACTGCTGGTTGCGGGTGACGGTCCAGAGCGAGGTTCGCTTGAAACGCTCGCTGCTTCACTCGAGCTTCAAGGTCAAGTGCGCTTTTTGGGATTTCAGCACAATCCTCAAACTCTCTATCGCAGGAATGCGGTGTTCGTGCTGTCTTCACGCTTTGAGGGAATGCCAAATTCACTGCTTGAGGCGATGGGAAATGGCTTGCCGGTGATCGTCAGTGATGCATCACCTGGTCCTTTGGAAGTGGTGATCCATGATCAAAGCGGTTTGGTTGTTCCTAGCGAGAAAGTGACATTATTGTCGGAAGCAATGCGATCTATGGCCCTGGATTCTGCCCTTCGTCGTCGCTTAGGCGATGCTGCTATCGAGGTTATGCATGCTTATTCATGGGACGAGCTCGATTCTGTTTGGACGCAAATTTTGTGTTTTGAAGCTTAAAAATCGTTTGCTTTTGTTATGCTTTGCCGCAATATGTTTCTCCGCCAATTGATGTCGGCATTAGTTAAGGCTCCTATGTTTTCACTTTGAAAGCTATCAACATTTATCGACTAAAGATAAGTCTTATTTGAAGCGTCTGGTGTAGGCATTTGACTGCCTCTGTTTTCATTTTTTAATGTATATCCTGCCATTTTTGAGGTTTTTTGCGTATTCATAGATGGGCACAAATCCGTCAATATTGATTCCGAATTCTTTGATTCTATGACGTCCTGTGTCAAGGTCTAAGAAAAAATCGCCAATTTGTGGTTCATAGGATTCGCCTTTTCCAACGCCATCAACAATCAAATATTTCTTTGTATCTTCGTTTAAATAGACTAGTCGATCGTATTTTAGTTGTTTTAAGTGGCTGAAACGTCGAAACCATGATTTGGAGAAAATCACATTCACTGGTTTCCCGGATTCGCGTGCGACCCGTAAAATTTCATCAGACTTCTTGTATGTTGCTGCCCATGAGCGTTGTGTCATGGTTATGTCTTTAAGGCGGTGATAAAAAGTATTGGGAAACATATGTTCGCCATAGACGATGGCGATGCTGAAAAGTGCTCCTGCAACCCCGGCTTTATTGGGGCTAATTCTTTTCACTAATTGAGGCTTGATACAGGATTGCCAAGCAATGAGTATGTCAATTACGGCGACAAAATGCATTGGTAGTGCCATGTAATTGCTTGACCGATATCCGACAAAGTAATAAAGTGCAAATACATAGGCGAGCGCTCCTGTATTTGCGCCATCGACAGGGTTTAGTACTGCCTTTTTTCTGATAATTTGAAAAGACCTGATTGATGTATAAA
>MDSZ01077015.1_pt1 | contig 16606 bp, 17 predicted proteins | sample 811201 | NCBI WGS metagenome assembly MDSZ01 (sample SAMN05326647, study PRJNA326480) | marine metagenome | isolation source: seawater | place: Indian Ocean: North | collected 2010
AACGTGAACGGCCCGGCGTCCTCGAGCCGTCGGGTGCGGAACTGCTCGACGTGCTCATCGAGCTCGCGTGCCATCACCGAGACCTACGACTTCGACAGCCCGGTGATGCCGAGGGTCTGCACGAGCTTGTCCATCCGCCGAGTGGACACGCCGAGCAGGTAACAGGTCGCCACCACCGACGTGAGCGCCCGCTCGGCCCGCTTGCGACGTTCGAGCAGCCACTCCGGATACAGGCTGCCGGTACGGAGCTTGGGGACCGCGACGTCGAGGGTGCCGACGCGGGTGTCGAGGTCGCGGTGGCGGTAGCCGTTGCGGGAGTTCACTCGCTCCGGGGTTCGTTCGCCGTAGCCGGCGCCGCACACCGCGTCGGCCTGGGCGGAGAGCAGCGCGTTAACGAACGTGGTGAGCAGGTCCCGCATCAGATCGGGGCTCGCCTGGGACAGCTGCTCGGTCAGGAACTGGGCAGGGTCGATACTGGGTCCAGCGGTCATCGTGGTGTCCTTCTTCGAGTCGGTTGTGAGAGATCACTCGAAGGATCCACCCGGTGGCCGCGCCTACGTTGGAGGCACGCGCTCACTCAGGTCCGTCGTACACTCTGATGGACTCCACTTCATCAGTCTCCGTGCTGCATGAATGCTGGCAGCAAGATCGCCTCGATGAACCGTGGCGCATCATCGGGCCCGAGACGTCCCACTCGTACTTCTTCGGCTGCGCCGTTCATGACGACGTGGGTGGTGGTGAGAAGCCAGGTCACGGGCAGGTCACTGCGGAAGACGCCTTCGCGCTGGCCGCGCAGCAGCAGGTTGCGCATGCGAGCCTCGGCCTTCTCGTGCATCTCGCGGATGCGGGCGGCGGGGAGTTCCTTCTGTGCCGCGGCGAGAAGGGCGCGGGATTGATCGATGAGTACCCAGCTGGAGGCGACCAGGCGCCGGAACGCCTCGCCCACGTCACCCTCCAGGGGGACTTCGCTCAAGACCTCTTCACCGCGTTCGATGCTCTCCACGAGCGCGGCATCGATCAGCTCGGCCCGGTTCTGGAAGTGCCCGTACAGAGTCATCCTCCCAACGCCGGCCTCGGCGGCGATGTCGGCGACCGAGGCGTCGGGGTTACTACGGATGGCGGTCACCGTAGCGGCCAGAATCTTCGCCCGGTTCCGCTGCGCGTCCGCGCGCTGATTCGCCGCCCGCGGCGCGGTCGAGGCCGCATGTCGGGAGCTGCCTCTGACCGTGTCCTTCTTCGTCGGCATGCGCCACCTCATAACTCGTACGGGAATGCGTGAGATAGTGTAGCCGTTACAACTCGTACATCAATGATTGAGTTAGGAGTGGCGATGACCACCAGCACTCCGTCCACGGGCTCCGTGGGCGCCCACCCACGACGATGGCTGGCGTTGGCCCTGTTGGGCACCGCGCAGTTCATGCTGATCCTGGACGTGACGGTCGTAGCCGTCGCTCTGCCGCAGATGACCATCGACCTGGGCCTGTCGCGCGAGACGGTGACCTGGGTGGTTGCCGCCTACACGCTGACCTTCGGTGGCCTGATGTTGTTGGGCGGGCGTAGCGCGGACCTGTTCGGCTCCAAGCCGATCGTCTACGCGGGACTGTTCGCGTTCACGGCGGGCTCACTCCTGGCAGGTCTAGCCGAGAGCGGAACAGTCCTGCTGACCGGCCGGGTTGTCCAAGGCCTCGGGGCCGCCCTGCTCTCTCCGGCGGCCCTGTCGGTCGTGGTGCGCCTCTTCAGCGGTGACGAGCGCAATCGCGCTCTGGGTATCTGGTCTGCGCTCGGTGGCGGCGGTGCCGCGGTCGGTGTGCTGCTCGGTGGGCTGATCACCGCGGGTCCGGGGTGGCCGTGGGTGTTCTTCATCAACATCCCTGTCGGCCTGATCGTGCTGTTCGGGCTGCTGCGCGTGTTGCCGCCGCTGCCGACGGCGTCCGGGCAACGGGCATCGCTCGACGTGCTGGGTGCCCTTCTGGTCACCGCGGCGACCGGGTCGGCGATCTACGCCCTCACGATCGCAGGGGAAGACGGCTGGACCAGCACACACACGCTCATCGGTGCCGGCGCAGCGGTCGTCCTGTACCTACTGTTCGGGTGGCGACAGAAGACCGCTGCCTCGCCGCTGATGGACCTCGGCCTACTGGTGCGCCGACCGGTGGGAGCCGGAGTGTTCGTCATCATGATCGCCACCGCCCTGATGGTCGCGGTGTTCTTCCTTGGAACCTTCTACTTCCAGCAGCACGCCGGCCACGGTCCCTTGGCCACCGGCCTGCTGTTCCTGCCGATCGCCGCAGCCACCATGACCGGAGCCAACCTCGGCGGCCGCCTCATCGGCCGACTCGGAGCGCGCACCCTCGGGGCCTCAGGAATGGCCATCGCCGCAGTCGGTCTCGCGGTACCAGCACTCTGGACCACCACGGTCGCCACGACTGTCGGCGTCAGCTTCGGGGCCTTCGGCATCGGCACGCTGTTCGTCGTCGCCTCAGCGACAGCGCTGGGACAGATCGGCCCGGAGGAGGCCGGCATCGCGTCGGGTCTGCTGAGCACCTTCCACGAGTTCGGTGCGTCCATCGGCGTCGCCACCGTCTCCAGCATCGCCGCGGTCAGCCTTGCGGCGGGAGGTGGAGAGGCAGGCTTCCAGCAAGCGTTCGGCTTCGCAGCCGCAGCCGCCATTGTCGCTGCGATCATCTCCCTTTTCGCCATCCCCAGGCCTCCCAAGGCCGCATGAGCCCGCGAGGAGCGGCGTCGGTTGATAGATACCCCTACGGGGTATATGGTCGAGGAAATCAAAGTCGTACACCAGTGAAGGAGTTCATCATCATGGCAACCACGACCACGTACCAGGTGACCGGGATGACCTGCGGGCACTGCGAGGGATCGGTGCGAGCCGAGGTCTCACAGGTCCCGGGCGTCACCGGGGTCGAGGTCAGCGCCCAGACGGGGCAGCTGACAGTGACTGGTGAGACGCAGGTCGATGACGCTGCGGTGATCGCGGCGGTCGACGAGGCCGGCTACACCGCGGTCAGGAGCTGAGGTGAAGGCGCCCGCGCGGCTCGGCCTGTACGGCGCTGGATTGGTGGCCGTGTTCGCCGTGGCGTTCGCCACGGCGGGCGCGATCGTCCCCGACGAGACCGTGCAGGCCTGGACTGAACAGAGCAGTGACCACGGCGCCCACAACGACGAGGACCGAGACGACATGAACAGCGACGGCGGACACGTCGGCCATGACTCAGGCGCGTCGTCACTGGGACTCGGCGTGGCACAGGACGGCTACCAGCTCACCGGCGTTAGCGCCCCGACCACGCCCGGCACCGAGGGCGAGTTGTCGCTGACCGTGACCGGCCCCGACGGGAAGCCGGTGACCGACTTCGAGACCGAGCATGAGAAGGAGCTGCACCTGATCGTCGTGCGCGCCGACGGGCAGCAGTTCCGCCACGTGCACCCCCGGCTGGACGCCGGCGGCACCTGGTCGATCCCCTGGCAGTGGGACGCGGCCGGCACCTACCGGGTGTTCGCCGACTTCGTTCCCGCTGAGTACGGGGAGGGCATCACGCTCTCGACCAATGTGCAGGTGGGCGGCGACTACGAGCCCGTGGCAGCTGAGCCTGCCGCGGAGACCTCGGTCGATGGCTTCGATGTCGCCGTGACCGGTGACCTCGTCGCGAGTGAGTCCTCGACGCTGATCGTCACCATCACCCGTGACGGGCAACCGGTCAGCGCGCTGGAGCCCTACCTGGGCGCGTTCGGGCATCTGGTCGCGTTGCGCGACGGCGACCTGGCCTACCTGCACGTCCACCCCCACGGCGACGCGCCCCAGGCGGGACAGACGTCGGGTCCGGAGATCGTGTTCGAGGCCACCGCCCCCACCGCAGGCCGCTATCTGCTGTTCCTGGACTTCCAGGTCGACGGTCAGGTCCGCACCGCTCCGCTGGTGATCGATACCACCGGCACCGACAGCGATGGGGCCGCGCCCGGGAAGGACTCGGACACTGACAATGAGAACAGCGAGGACGAGGACCATGACCACTGACCAGACCGGCACCGCCGTCGCGGGCATCGAGCTTCAGATCGGGGGCATGACCTGCGCCTCGTGTGCGAACCGGATCGAGAAGAAGCTGAACAAGCTCGACGGCATCACCGCGAGCGTGAACTACGCGACGGAGAAGGCCAGCGTCACCGCCCCGGAGGGCTATGACCCGCAGCTGCTGATCGCGGAGGTGGAGAAGACCGGCTACACCGCCGAGCTCCCCAAGCCCGGCAAGGGCTCCGGCGAAGGCGCGGACGATGAGGGCGAGTCCCGTGAAGACGCCGAGCTGCGTGTCCTGCGCCAGCGGCTCATCGGCTCCGCGGTGCTCGCGGTCCCGGTGATCGCGATGGCGATGATTCCGGCGTTGCAGTTCGACTACTGGGGCTTCGCCTCGCTTGTTCTGGCCGTACCGGTCGTGGTGTGGGCCGGCTGGCCGTTCCACAAGGCCGCCTGGGTGAACCTCAGGCACGGTGCCGCCACGATGGACACGCTCATCTCCGTGGGCACCAGCGCGGCGCTGATCTGGTCGGTCGTCGCGCTGTTCTTCGGCACCGCTGGCGACCGGGGTGTGGTGCACCCGTTCGAGTTCACCATTTCCCGCTCTGACGGGCTCGGGCACATCTACCTGGAGGTCGCCGCCGGGGTGATCACGTTCATCCTGCTGGGTCGCTACTTCGAGAAGCGCTCCAAGCGCCGCGCCGGAGCCGCCCTGCGTGCCCTGCTCGAACTCGGCGCGAAAGAGGTCTCCGTCCTGCGGAACGGCACAGAAGAACGGATCTCCATCGACGATCTCGCCGTCGGTGACGAATTCCTCGTCCGACCGGGCGAGAAGATCGCCACCGATGGCGTCATCGTCTCCGGCAGTTCCGCGATCGACGCGTCGATGCTCACCGGCGAATCCGTGCCGGTCGAGGTTGGCGAGGGTGACACGGTGACCGGAGCGACCGTGAATGCCGGCGGACGGCTCGTCGTCAAGGCGACCCGGGTCGGTTCGGATACCCAGCTGGCGCAGATGGCCAGGCTTGTCGAGGACGCCCAGTCGGGCAAGGCTGAGATCCAGCGCCTGGCCGACCGGGTCTCCGGGGTGTTCGTGCCGATCGCGATCGCCATCGCCGTGGCCACGCTCGGGGCGTGGATCGGGGCCGGGTTCCCGCTCTCGGCCGGGTTCACCGCGGCGGTCGCGGTGCTGATCATTGCCTGTCCCTGCGCCCTGGGCCTGGCCACCCCGACGGCGCTGCTGGTGGGCACCGGCCGGGGCGCCCAGATGGGTGTGCTGATCAAGGGCCCGGAGGTGCTGGAGTCCACCAGACGCGTGGACACGATCGTGCTGGACAAGACCGGTACTGTCACCACCGGCACGATGACCCTCACCGACGTGATCCCCGCCGACGGCGTGGACCGGGCTGAGCTGCTGCGCCTGGCAGGGGGTCTGGAGGACTTCTCCGAGCACCCCATCGCCCAGGCCATCGCTACTGGCGCCACCACCGAGGTCGGCGACCTGCCCACCCCGGAGTCGTTCGAGAACGTCGAGGGCAAGGGCGTTCAGGGCGTCGTCGACGGTCACGCCGTGCTCGCCGGACGCGAGTCGCTGCTGGCCGAGTGGTCCCAGCACCTCGACGACGACCTCAAGACCGCCAAGCAGGCCGCCGAGGCCGAGGGCAAGACCGCGATCACGGTCGGCTGGGACGGTGCCGCACGTGGCGTGCTCGTGGTCTCCGACCAGATCAAGCCCACCTCCGCCGAGGCGATCCGCCAGTTCACCGAGCTGGGACTGACGCCGGTGCTGCTGACCGGCGACAACCAGGCCGTGGCCGAGCAGGTCGCCGCCGAGGTCGGCATCACGGAAGTGATCGCCGAGGTGCTCCCGAAGGATAAGGTCGACGTCGTCGCCCGCCTCCAGGATGAGGGCAAGGTCGTCGCGATGGTCGGTGACGGCGTCAACGACGCCCCGGCCCTGGCCCAGGCCGACCTCGGCCTGGCGATGGGCACCGGCACCGATGTGGCGATCGAGGCCGCCGACATCACGCTCGTCCGCGGCGATCTTCGCGCTGCTGCGGACGCGATCCGGCTCGCCCGCCGCACCCTGCGCACTATCAAGACGAACCTGTTCTGGGCCTTCGCCTACAACACCGCCGCGATCCCGCTGGCCGCGTTCGGACTGCTCAACCCGATGCTCGCCGGGGCGGCGATGGCACTCTCCAGCGTGTTCGTGGTCTCCAACAGCCTGCGCTTGCGGACCTTTAAGGCCAAAGCCGACGACCAGAGCGTGCCCACCGGTGGCGCTCCTGCACCGGCACGCGAACCCGTGAACGCCTGACCCGACCAACCCATCGCCATCACCACCACCGAAAGGACACCAACCGATGACCGCACACGACCACCACCACACCGACACGACGAGCGCACCCGTATCAGGCGGCGGATGCAGCGGCCACGGCCCCAGCGCCGAGGCCCTCGCCCAGACGCCCGCGGCCGAGATGGCCGAGTGCCCGGTCATGGTCGGCACCCCGGTTGTCAAGGCCGACGCGGAAGCCGCCGGCCTGGTCCGCGACCACAAGGGGCAGCGGTACTGGCTGTGCTGCGCCTCCTGCGGGCCTCTGTTCGACGCTGACCCGGACCGCTACGCGAACGCGGCCTGAGACCAGGTCACGCAACCGGACGTCCTGGCTGTGGTGCCACGAGAACCACTCACACGGGCACGAGGCCAGCGTCCGGCCCACGACCTGGCGAAACGATCACGAGGAAGGAAACATCATGAGCAGACGCATGAACCGGGGCCCGAACCGACGTCTGGGTGCCGTCGTCGGCGCCGGACTGCTCAGCGTCGCCGTTGTGCTGGCCGGATGCGCTGGCGACAACGCGGATGAGGACTCGCCTGCGGGCTCCTCACAGGAGCACGGCGAGCATGGCGGGATGGACCACCCGGCCGACGGCGGCCCGGTCCCTGAAGGCATGACCGAGGCCACCGACCCCGCCTACCCGGTCGCCACCGAGGTCACCCTGGCCGCGGACCACATGGAGGGCATGGACGGGGCGACGGCGACGATCGTGGGCGCTTACGACACCTACACCTACGCGGTCGACTACACCCCCACCACCGGTGGCGACCCCATCACCGACCACCGCTGGGTCGTCCAGGAAGAACTCGCCGACGCCGGAGACGAGCGGCTGGCCGACGGCACCGAGGTCACCCTCGCCGCCGCACACATGGACGGCATGGACGGCGCGACGGCCACGGTCGCCTCCTCGACCGAGGAGACCGTCTACGTCGTCGACTTCGAAGCCGGCGGGATGACCATGACCAACCACAAGTGGGTCGTCGAGAGCGAGATACAGCCGGCTTCCTAGACGCAGACGCGCCGCGATCAGCGCCGCCACAAGCGTCGACACCCCCGGAGAGACGAACATGAACGAACACACCAGCCGCCGTCCCAAGGGAAATACGGGCCACACGGGCCACGCCCCAACCGACCAGACCAGGGCGGATCACGCTGGCCATCAGCAGCACGCCCAGGATGTCGGCGACGAGCACCATGCTCACCACACCGGCCACGAGGAGCACGCCGGGCACGGAGATCACCCCGAAAGCGGCGCCGCTCAGCAGAGCAACGACCACCACTCCGGTCACGGTGGGCATCGCGGTCACGCGGGTCATGGAGATCATGTCGGGCAGTTCCGGCGGCTGTTCTGGATCATGCTCGTCCTCGCAGTGCCGGTGGTCGGGTTCAACGAGATGTTCGCCCACCTGATCGGCTATCACCTGCCCGATGCCGAGTGGGTGTGGTGGGTCTCGCCCGTCCTCGGCACCGTCGTCTACGCCTGGGGTGGCTGGCCGTTCCTCACCGGTGCAGTAAGCGAGGTCCGCTCCCGCAAGCCCGGGATGATGCTGCTGATCGGCTTGGCGATCACGGTCGCTTTCGTGGCCTCCTGGGGCGCCACCTTGCACCTGCTCGACCACGAGTTGAACTTCTGGTGGGAACTGGCGCTCCTGGTGGTGATCATGCTGCTCGGTCACTGGATCGAGATGCGCTCCCTGGCCCAGACCACCTCGGCCCTGGACTCCCTGGCCGCGCTCCTGCCCGACGAGGCCGAGAAGGTCGAGGGCGACCAGGTGGTGAAGGTCGCGCCCACTGACCTGGACGTCGGTGACGTGGTCATAGTCCGCCCAGGCTCGGCGGTCCCCGCCGACGGGAGAATCGTCGACGGTTCAGCGTCGATGGATGAGTCGATGGTCACCGGGGAGTCCAAGACCGTCCGCCGCCAGGTGGGCGAGAACGTGGTCGCCGGGACTGTCGCCACCGACTCCGGCCTCCGGGTCGAGGTCACCGCCACCGGTCAGGACACCGCGCTGGCCGGCATCCAGAAGCTCGTCGCCGACGCCCAGGCATCCTCCTCCCGGGCGCAGCGGATCGCCGACACCGCTGCGGCCTGGCTGTTCTGGTTCGCGCTCGGCGCGGCGGCGATCACCGCCGTGGTGTGGTCGCTCGCTGGGCTGCCCGACGACGCGGTGGTGCGCACCATCACCGTGCTGGTGATCGCCTGCCCTCACGCTCTGGGCCTGGCGATCCCGCTGGTGGTCTCCATCGCCACCGAACGCGCCGCCCGCGGCGGAGTACTCATCAAGGACCGCCTTGCCCTGGAGTCCATGCGCACTGTCGATGCGGTGCTGTTCGACAAGACCGGCACCCTCACCAAGGGCGAGCCCACCGTCACCGGCATCGAACCGGTCGGCGGCCGGACCGAAGACGAGGTGCTGGCGTTGGCCGCCGCCGCAGAGGCCGACAGCGAACACCCCTTGGCACGCGCCATCACCAGCGCCGCAAAGGAACGCGACCTCGACGTCCCTCAAGCTCGTGACTTCTCCTCCTCGCCGGCCGTCGGAGTCAAGGCGACCGTCAAGGCCACGGTGATCGAGGTCGGGGGCCCGTACTTGCTCGAACAGCACGGACTCGATGAACTGCCCGTTGCCGACACCTGGCGGGCGGAGGGGGCGATCATCCTGCACGTCCTCGCCGACGGTGAGGTCATCGGCGCCCTGCGGCTGGCCGACGAGATCCGGCCCGAGTCCAAGGACGCCGTCGATGCCCTCCACGCTGCCCGCGTACAGGTCGTGATGATCACCGGCGACGCGCAGGCCGTCGCCGACACTGTCGCCGCCGAGCTCGGCATCGACCGGGTCTTCGCCGGGGTCCGGCCCGAGGACAAGGCCGCCAAGGTCAAGGAGCTGCAGGACGAGGGCAGGAAGGTCGCGATGGTCGGCGACGGCGTCAACGACGCCCCCGCCCTGGCTCAAGCCGATGTCGGCATCGCGATTGGCGCCGGCACCGATGTCGCGATCGGCTCGGCCGGGGTCATCCTCGCTTCTTCCGACCCGCGTTCGGTGCTCTCGGTCATTGACCTCTCCCGCGCCAGCTACCGCAAGATGAAGCAGAACCTGTGGTGGGCCGCCGGCTACAACCTCATCTCCGTGCCCCTGGCCGCCGGCGTCCTGGCGCCGATCGGATTCGTGCTGCCGATGAGCATCGGCGCAATCCTGATGTCGGCCTCCACCGTCGTCGTCGCTCTCAACGCCCAGCTACTGCGCCGCCTCGACCTCCGGCCTGAGACAAGCACCGGCACGTTCCTGAACCGCACCGTGCCGAACCACTCAACCAGCGCTGATCGGGGCACCACCGAGATCAGAAAGGACACAGTCTCACCATGACAAGCGCAGCCCCAACACCACAGGCTCCCGCCGGGCACGGGTACATCAGCGACAAAGACCGCTACCTCGCCCGCCTCAAGCGCATCGAAGGTCAGGCCCGCGGCATCCACCGCATGATCGACGAGAACACGTACTGCATCGACATCCTCACCCAGATCAGCGCCGCCACCGCAGCACTGGAGAACGTCGCTTTGGGCCTGCTCGAGGACCACCTCAAACACTGCGTCGCATCCGCGATCCACGACGGCGACACAAGCGCCGAGGCCAAGATCAAGGAAGCCTCCGATGCGATCGCTCGTCTTGTGAAGTCGTAGGGCCTGCGATGCTGACCCTCCTAATGCGCGCCGTCACCTCGGCCGTCGCGATCCGCGAGATCGACGTCTCCGTCCAACGCTGCTGTCAGGCAATGCGCTGGCGCGTCACCGTGCGCCTTGCCCGCGAAACGAGTGGCCCGTGAGCGACGTCGTCCGAGGTCGAACTGGTCATTGTCACCCACGATCCGCGGAAAGACGCTGCCCGGTCGCATGCGGGTGACCGTGGCCTGAGTAGATGCGGCGCGACACCGAGAACCTGGCCGGACCGGTCCTTGCTCGTAGCCGGAGCATCTACACACCGATCCCGCCTGTGGCCTATGACTGGGTGAAGCTGATCTTCGTCCGTTATGGGTCGGCAATCCTGCTGAGCGAGTTCGGTGAGAAGCCCGTCTCTAACGGTGACGTCGTGGCACTCGGCGCGAACACTCTCTGCGGGATTGAGCCAGAGGGCTCCATTACGGTCACCACGCTCTATCTCGATCGCGATTACGTCATCGACCAAGTGTTCTGGCAACACACCCCCATGTTGACCGACAGATTTCATGCGCGAGACTTCGCTGAGGAGCTGTACTCCGAGCCCGCGCAGATACTCCGTCTCGGCGAGAACCGCGCAGGGATGCTCATGCCATGGCTCGACGAGCTGGCCACCCTCAGTCTCGACGGCCAGTCGCCGGAATACTTCTACCGAATGCAAGCGCTGCTGTTCGCCGTGCTTGACGTGGTCATGCCTTACGTAAAGACCACCCTCGTGCGTCGGTCAGCAACCCAGCGCAAGACCACCCATCCCGGACCACTACGGCTGCGGCCGTGCGCACCGTTGCGGGGCGAGGCGCGTGAGGTGGCAGAACTTCTGCGTAGAGTGCCGGCGCGAAGGTGGACGCTCGGTGCCCTCGCTGAGACCGTGCACCTGTCCCCATCCCAGCTTGGCCGAGTGTTCGTCGACGCCTACGGCAAGTCACCAATGGCGTACCTGATGACCGTGCGCGCCGAGCAGCTTGCCCGACTGCTTCGGGAAACCGACCTGCCGATCGAAGCCGCAATGCGTGAGGTTGGCTGGAACAGCCGCGGCCACGCCGCTCGACTGTTCCGCCAAGCAGTCGGAGTCACACCGGCCCGTTACCGCGAGCTGGCACAGCAAATAATTGCAGCCTGAGTAGCGCCCGGCGATACAGATCGCCGCATTCGCGATACACACATCTGCATCGCAACCGGTTCCGGGGTCCACTGCCCGCTCCGAGCTGGTAGTCCGGTACGGACTCGTCGGGTTCACCATTACGCCTGACGGTCACATCGTCCGTTGTCCGTCTCTCGTTGCTGGTCTTCCCGGCGTACCTGGTGGTCACCGAGGCCCAGTTCGGCCCGGTGCTCACCGTATCGGGAGGACACGACGATGGCGACGACACGGAAGCAGACCCAGGCCACGCGCGAGGCCAAGCTCGATGAGCTGCACGAGCGCCTGACTGGTGCGGTCGAACGGCTCGTTTCGGGTGAGGACTGGGCGCGGGCGCTCGCGTTCGCGGCACAGTTCAGGACCAGATCGTTCTCCAACACGCTGCTGATCTGGACACAGCACCAGGCGGCGTTCGAGACCGGCCTGGTGCCCGACCCGTTCCCCTCGTATGTGGCCGGGTATCGCCAGTGGCAACGGCTCGGGCGGCAGGTGGAGAAGGGCCAGCCCGGCTATCAGATTCTCGCTCCCGTAACGGGCCGGTTCGCCTCGGCCAACCCCTCGGACGTGGACTCCTGGCGGCGTCTCGGGAAGGGCGAGAAGCCCCGGCCGGGTGAGGTGGTGCGCACGCGGATGGTCGGTGTCCGGCCCGCCTATGTGTGGGACATATCGCAGACTGCCGGTGATCCGATCCCCGAGCCCCCGGCACCGCGGCTTTTGGAAGGCGAAGCACCCGTCGGGTTGTGGGACGGGCTCGCCGCGCAGGTGGAGGCGGCCGGGTTCTCGGTGGTGCGGGTGCCGCACGAGGGCATGATCGGCGGCGCGAACGGGATGACCGACTACACCGCGAACACCGTGGCGGTGCGGGAGAACATGGACCCGGCCGCGCAGGTCAAGACTCTCGCCCATGAACTGGGCCATGTGATCCTGCATGGCCTCGATGCCGAGGAGGCCCGTCAGCATCGCGGGATCGGTGAGGTCGCGGCGGAGTCGGTGGCGTTGATGGTCGGCGCCGCCCACGGGATGGACACGTCCGGTTACACGATCCCGTACGTCTCGACCTGGGCGGCGCGGGTGGATGGCAAGGAGCCGGTCGAGGTGGTCAAGGCCACCGGGGAGCGGGTCCGCAGGATCGCCCTGACGATCCTGGATCAGCTCGACACGCCTCAGGTCGGTGACGGCACCCCACCAGGTCTGGACCGTGAGACCCCGCAGCGCGGTGAGCCGGCGCACGAACGCAATACGCCCAGGCGTCCGGCGGCATTGGTGCCTGAGCCGGGGGTGCGTCCTGCCACTGTCTCGGTGGCTTCGGCGGGGCGGGGGCTGTGATGGTCGTCCCGGATGTGCTGACAGGTGTGTGGGCACGGGCTGCGGATGCGTCGTCATTCTCGGGGGCGGCGCGGGAGTTCGCCGACGCGGGGGTGCCGGTCTTCCCGTGCGTGCCGGGCGGCAAGCGCCCGTTGACCGGGCACGGCTTCCACGACGCCACCACCGACCCCGGGCAGGTCGCGGTGTGGTGGCGTCAGCACCCGCAGGCCAACATCGGTGTCCCGACCGGCGTCGCCTCTGGGGTCGTGGTGGTCGATGTCGATGTCCACGGCCCCATCGACGGGTTCGACGCCTTTGGTCGCGCACATGAGGCAGGGCTGGTGGATGGCTGGCAGCTGTTGGTCTCCACGCCCACCGGTGGGATGCACGCCTACTACCCAGCGACGCCCGGGGGCGGGCAGCGGTCGTGGCAGGCCGCTCGTGTTGGGGTCGACTTCCGTGGCGAGGGCGGCTACATCGTCGTCCCGCCCTCGGTAGTGGCCGGTGAGCGAGGCCGCGGCTCCTATCGGGTGCATCGGGTCAGCACCGACCGCGTCAAGCTGCTCGATGACCGGCGGCTGCGGGACTTCCTTGACCCCCGCCCCACATCAGGAACGCGCCCGACCGGCCAGGTGCGCGAGGTGAACGCGGAGCGGCTGGCCGGCTGGGTCGCCGGACGGCCGGAGGGTGAGCGGAACCGGGGCCTGTTCTGGGCGGCATGCCGCCTGGCCGAGAACGGCACCCCACCGGCCGATACGTACGCCGCTCTTGCCCCGGCGGCTGAGCATGCGGGGCTCACGGTGCGGGAGGTGTCGGCGACGATCCGCTCCGCCTACCGCACCACCGGCCCGGCATCGCGAACACCCGCGGGCTCACCGTCGGAGGAACCACGTCGGAGCGCGCGGCGGCCGTCAGGGCGGGTGCTGTCATGACGGCGACGGACACTCCGGTGGTGCGGCGCCGCGGCCGGCGCCTCGCTGTGATCACCGCCGTGGCCGGGACAGTGCTGATCGCCTTGGGCGCGTTCTGGCTGTCCTTCACCGCGTTGGCCGATCTGGCCCGCCGCTCGGGTATCGCGGAGGGGCAGGCGTGGGCGTGGCCGCTGATCGTGGACGGCATCATCGTCGTCGCCACCGTCTCCGTCGTCGCCCTCGCCGGCCAGAGATCGGCCTGGTATCCATGGGTGCTGCTGGCGGCCGGGGCGATCGTGTCGGTCACCGCGAACGCGCTGCACGCCGTCGTGGCCGCAGACGCCGACGTGCCCGGTGTGCTGGCCGCGTCGGTGGCGGCGGTCCCACCGCTGGTGCTGCTGGCGATCACCCACCTGACCGTCATCCTCACCCGGCCGGTCACGGAAACGACCGGACCACCAGCACTCGTCGCGGAAGACGAGCCCCAGACGCCGGCCGAGTCGCCCCGCGATGAGGAACTGACCCAGGCCGACGTCGACCGGCCGGGCGTGCGGGATCGGCGTGAAGTCGCCGCCGGACTGCGCGGGCAGGGATGGTCGAACAAGCGCATCGCCCGCCACCTCGGCGTGCACCCGTCCACGGTAGGCCGCTGGTTCACGCCCACGCACCTCCCCGACAAGCAAACCATTGACGAGACCGGCAGCGAGGCGAGGACACCATGAGCACGACCACCGACCAGGCCCACCGCCAGGACCCTCGCGGGGGTCAACGTCAGGTGACCGGTCAGGACACCGGTCGCAGGGTCCCGGACCCGGCTGAGGAGACGGCGCCGGACGCGGTACGCGCGGCCCGTGTAGCCCAACGCGATCGTGCCGACAAAGCGACGGCGGCGGATGCCGCGCGGCGGGTGCGGGGTGTGGAGTGGGTGCGGCCCACCGATCTGCTCGCCCGGCAGTCGGCGGCGGTGGCGGGGCGGGGTATCGACTTCGAGGTCGAGCTCGCTCGTCGCACCCGTCAGTTCACCGGCCAGATGACGCGAGCGAGCGGCCGCGGTCTCGGTAAGGCCGCTCAGGCGATCAGTGAGCGGGCGCGGCGGCTGCCTGATGTGTCGGAGTTCGGCCGTGGCAGTCGGCACCAGTCGTGGGTGTCTCGTTCGGGGATCGGGCTGGGGTGACCTGACATGTGCACCCCCACCAGCACTTCGCCGTCGCGGCCGGTGGTGTGGGGGCGCGTGTGCACCTGCCTGTCAGGAGGTGCCCGACCATGACCACGACAACACCCACTCACTCGCACACCACCGAGGGTCCCGGCGGTGAGGACTTCACGACCAGCGACGGGCTGCGGATGCTGCTGCTCCGGCTCCACGACGCCGGACCAGGAGCATGGAGCAATGACCCGGTTGCCGCGGAGCTGATGGCCTACACCGCGACCAAGTACGAGCCGCTGGCCAGGAAACACGGCTTGGACCCGTGGGAGGCCGCGTCGGCGGCGTTCAAGGTGATGATCAGCCGTGCGGCCCGTGGGGCGCGTGATCCGTGGGCGGTGATCACGCATGCGGTGCGGATCACCTGCATCTTCGAAGAACGCGCCCAAGGACTGCTCTGCTCGGTGCACCAGGCTCGCCGTCCTCATGTCTCGGCGTTCCATGACCCGGAGCGGTTCTCCGACCGGGAGAACCCCCTGACCGACTATCACCCGGCCTTCCACATCATCGACCCCCACAACGATGACGCTGACGACGCCGCGGCGACGGACGCTGCCGGGGCGGGCTCCGATGGTGGCGGGCGCGGGTCGGACCGGGCGTGCATGTCCGCGGGGTCGGCGGCTGAGGACGCGATCGCGCTGTTCACGCTGCTGGGCTGGGACCCGGCGACCGCCCGCTCCGGGGTGGAGCATGTCTGCGCCGCGCTGACCAAGACCGGCACCCGCCAGAGCGCCTACGAGGTGCTGCGGCGGGACAAGCACGCCCGCGCTCTGCTGGACCTCCCACGGTCCTCGTGGACGGCGCTGCTGCGGGCACTGTTGGGCAACCCGCACCCCGCCTACGCCGCCACCAGTACGGGGCGGGGTGTGCTGCTGCGGCTGCTGATCGGCGAGACCCTGGGCGTGCTGCTGCGCGATGACGACCTCATCCTGACCATCTCGCTGGCCGCACCCGGACACCACGAGCCTGGTGGTGATCGGTCGTGACCGCACCAGCCGGGTACATCGAGCTGGAGCGCACCGTGGACTCGATCTCTGTGGGGCGCCGGCATCGCGGCGACCTGGGCGACATCGACGAACTCGCCGCCTCGATCGAGCGGGACGGGCTGTTGCAGCCCATCACCATCACCCCCGACGGGGTGCTGGTGTGCGGGGCCAGGAGGTTGGCGGCGATCAAGCAGCTCGGCTGGCGCAAGGTCAACGTGTGGGTCCGGAGCGGGATCTCTGACCGGCTCGGGCATCTGCTGGCCGAGCAGGACGACAACGTGCTCCACAAGCCGCTGACCCAGACCGAGGCCGCCGCCCTGTATCGCGAGCTGAAGACACTGATGGCCGAAGACGCCGCGCGGCGCGAGCAGGCGACCCAGTTCAGCTCGGAGAATCAGCCGGGTGCTGACGGGCGCGCAAAATTTGCACCCCCGTCGCTGGGACCTGCTGGCAGGACACGCGAGAAGGCGGCAGCGATGATCCCCGGTGGTGCCTCGCACACGACGCTGGAGAAGATCGGCTACCTCCAGAAGATCGCCGAGGACCCCGCCCAACCCGCCTCCCTGCGGACACAAGTAGTCGCGGAGTTGGCGCGCATCGACGCCGGGACTCCGGTACATCCGGTCTATGAGGCGGTCCGGCGCGCGGTCGAGACCGCCCGAGAGCAGCGGGAAGCTGATCTGCATCGGCTCGCCGCCGACGCACTCGCCCGCGCCAAACAGGCCAAGGCGAAGCGGACACATCAGCCTCGGCCCCGCCCTGTTCCCGACGACGACGGCGAGCCGGTCCGGTATCCGGTGCGGGCGTTCGTACTGACGTGGGGCGAGCTGGAGCAGTGGTGGACTCATTACGACGCCGAACAGCTCGCCGCAGAGCTGACCGATGAGCAGATCGAGTCCTTCCTGACCACCGTCGAGGGCACCAGCCGGTTCGCCGAGGAACTGCGCACCGCCCGCGACCACCACACCACCGGTGACGAGCCGGTGC
>MDSZ01034631.1_pt1 | contig 16605 bp, 15 predicted proteins | sample 811201 | NCBI WGS metagenome assembly MDSZ01 (sample SAMN05326647, study PRJNA326480) | marine metagenome | isolation source: seawater | place: Indian Ocean: North | collected 2010
AATTCACCAAGAAAGACCACGGGTACGCGGCTTTCGTGCCCATGCTCGAAGCGAGGGCGCGCGACTGAGCCACAGGCATCTCTGAAATCAGAAGAGGTCGCCCACAGGACCCAATCCTTCGCGCAGGACTTCCGGCTCCGAGCCCGTGCAATCCAACACGGTCGACGCCTCCAAGTTGCCCATGCCCCCATCCACAACCAAGTCGACGAGGTGGCTGTGCCGTTCCAAAATCAACTCGGGATCGGTCGTGTACTCCCGCATGGCGTCTTCGTCGTGCACACTGCTCACGATGAGTGGACTTCCCAATTCGCGCAGGACATGCTGGGCGACGGGATGGTCGGGCACGCGGATCCCGATGGTCTTCTTCTTGCCTTTGTACAGTTTGGGCACTTCACCGCTTGCAGGCAACACGAAGGTGTAGGGACCTGGCAACGCCCGCTTCATCATTTTGAAGAGCGGGTTGCTGATGTGGGTTGCGTACCGACTCAGGTCGCTGAGATCGGCGCAGAGCAGGGAGAATTGTGCTTTTTCGGGCTTGACGCCTTTGGCCCGGGCGAGCCGGTCAAACCCCTTGGGGCTGCCCAACTTGGCGGCGAAGCTGTACACCGTGTCTGTCGGGCAGACAATGAGTCCGTTGTTGTTCAACACCCGGACCACTTCCTGGACCTTTCTTGCATCCGGGTTGTCGTCGTGGAGTTTGACCAAATGGGCCATGGGGATGCCTTGCGGCAGCGTGTTGAATCAGCCGTTGGACTTGGCGTGGTCCGCGAGGAACTTGGCCAAGCCAATGTCCGTCAATGGGTGCTTCATCAAGCCCTCGATGGCGCTCAATGGACCGGTCATCACGTCGGCACCAAGCTTGGCGCATTCGATGACATGCATGGGGCCGCGCACGCTGGCTGCGAGGATCTCTGTCCCGAAGTCGTAGTTGTCGAAGATGTTGCGGATGTCCTCGATGAGGTCCATGCCGTCTGAGCTGATGTCGTCGAGGCGTCCGATGAACGGGCTGACGTAGGATGCGCCTGCCTTGGCCGCAATCAACGCTTGACCTGGGGAGAAAATCAACGTGCAGTTGGTGCGGATGCCGTTTTCGGTGAAGTGGCTGATGGCCTTGATGCCTTCGGGAATCATGGGCACCTTGACCACGATGTTCTCGTGAAGGGCTGCAAGGGCTTCGCCCTCACGCACCATGCCTTCGAAGTCGGTGGAAATCACCTCCGCGCTCACGTCGCCGTCCACGATCTCGCAGATGGCCTTGTAGTGGGCTTTCACCGCGTTGTCACCAGCGATGCCTTCTTTCGCCATGAGCGAAGGGTTCGTGGTCACGCCGTCCAAAATGCCCAGCGCTTGGGCTTCACGGATTTGGTCGAGGTTGGCGGTGTCGATGAAAAACTTCATGGCGAGGAGGTTTGGGAATTGTGCCGCAAAAGTAGGCAGGCGAATGTGGAATTGGAGAGAAGGGCAGGGGAGAGTTGTCCCCGCGCTGTCCACAGCGTATCTTGAGTGCATGACGTCTGAGGAAAAGGCCCAAATCCAAGGCCGTGCCGAACGCAAGCGCGAGGACCTCTTGGATCGCATCGCGGAGTACCGCGAGCTGACCAAGCCCATTCCGCCCAACGATGCCATCGGCCGGGTGAGTCGGATGGACGCCATCAACAATCGAAGCGTGAATGAGGCGGCGTTGCGGCAGCTTGAAAAAGAATTGGACCAACTGGACAAGGCCATGACACGCATGCGGGACGAGAAGTACGGCAAATGCATGGCCTGCGGAGAGGACATTCCCCTGGGTCGATTGATGCTCATGCCCGGCGCGACGAGGTGCGTGCGGTGCGCCTGAGCAGGCGTACCTTCGGGCCTTGATGGGGCGCATGTCATTGAAACGATCATGGAGAGGCACTGGACCGCTTTGGGTGTGCTTGTTGGTCTTGTCTTGGGTGGGATGCCGTCCGGAGGACTGGGATTTGGGCGCGCCGGAAGTGTTGCGCGTCAGTGAATACGATTTGTTGACCACGCCAGCCCAGGGCACCGCCGAGCACAAAGTGGAAGAGGTTTGGGTGTACAGTGCCACCGATGTGGTGGGGGTCTACCCGTTGCCCGCGACCGTGGCTTTGCCTGCAGGAGAACCCCAAACCCTCACGCTCGTTCCAGGCATCCGCGCCAATGGGGTTGCCGCGACGAGAAGAACTTACCCTTTCTATGAGGTCAACAGGGTGGACATCGATGGCGATCCTGGGACGGAACTGGACCACGCGTTTGGTGGAGGATATGTCAGTACGGATGCCCTGGAAACCAAGGTCATCTTGGCCGAAGATTTCGAGTCGGCCAACCGGTTTTTGGAGAGCAGCAACAGCAACGTCGAGGTGCAGCGCACCCTCGATGCTGCCAACGTCTTTGAAGGCAATGGCTCGGGGTACATCCGAATGGACAGCGCCCACACCCAGTTGAATGCCGCCACCCACGAGCAGTTCTACGACCTCCCTCGTGACCGCCCGGTCTACCTCGAATTCCACTACAAGTGCGACGTGGGATTCGTCGTGGGATTGGAGGTGTTTGGCGGAAGTCAGGCCGGTCGATTGCCCATCTTGGTGTTGAATCCCACCTGCGACGCAGCGGGATGCGAATGGAACAAGATTTACCTCGACTTGTATCCGGCTTTGTCGTCGATGCCCGATGCGGGCTCGTTTGAAATTGGCTTGAATGCGAGCATCCCTGCGGATGGGACCGAAGGCAACATCTGGATTGACAACTTCAAATTCGTGCACTTTGACGATTGAAGTGGCAGCACCCAAAGCGTCTGTGCGCCCTCTTTGGAGTGGGTGGTGGTGGCGCTACCTGCTGCTGGACGGAGTCGCCGCGGCCTTGGCATGGACGACGTTGTTTTTGTTCCGTAAAACGGTCATCGAGCCCCGAAGGTTTGGCATGGACATCGACACCACGCCTGACGAGAATTTCTGGTTGGCTGTGGTGTTGGTTCCGCTGTTTTGGTGGTCTGTGTACGCCCTGATGGGCATGTACGCCGATGTCCGTCGTCGCCATCGTGGCCTCGAGGTCCGTCAGGTCATCCGCGCCAGCGCCATCGGCGGGGTGGTTCTGTTTTTTGCCTTGCTGCTCGATGACGTCACCCAAACCCATGTGGACCATTACCAAACCCTCGGGGTATGGTTGGGAAGTCACATGGGGCTGACACTGCTGGGGCGCTGGTTTTGGACTTCGAAGGTGGTGGGGCACGTGCAATCTGGCGCGTGGGCGTTCACCACGATTTTGGTGGGGAGGAAGGAAGACAACGCACAATTTCTTCAAGAGCTGGAGGAGACGCCAGGACACGCGGGCTGGGAGGTGCTGGCGAGCATGAGCGAAGCGGAATTGGAAGCCGACCTCGGCAAATTGGGACGTTGGCTGGACGAGCATGCCTTGGATCGCGCCGTGATCACCACCACGGTGTCCAAGCGAGAGGCCATGCTGGGGTGGGTTGCGGTGTTGGAAGGGAAGGGCGTGGAGTTGCTCGTGGTGCCTGGTGCCTTCGATTACATGGCGGGCACGGTGCGGTCGACCAATTTGTTTGGGATCCCGCTTGTCAACTTGAGCCGCACGGGTTTGGGGCCGGGCATGAAGGCCCTGAAGCGTTTTGTGGACATCGTGGTCAGCGCGGTGGCGCTTGTCTTGCTGTCCCCGATCCTGTTGCTCGTCGCGTGGTCGGTCAAACGCGGTTCCGCGGGTCCTGTGTTTTACCGTCAGGAACGCCTCGGATTGCACGGGAAGCCGTTTCACATCATCAAGTTCAGAACGATGGTGCAGGATGCGGAGGGAGCGCGGCCCCAGCTGAGCTCGGATGAAGACCCCCGCATCACCCATGTGGGCAAGCGTTTGCGCCAAACGCGCCTGGACGAGTTGCCTCAGTTTTGGAACGTTCTGAAGGGAGAGATGTCCCTCGTCGGACCTCGTCCCGAGCGCGCCTTTTTTGCAGACCAAATCATCCAGCACAGTCCCCACTTTCTGCGGCTTCAACAAGTCCGCCCAGGCATCACATCATGGGGTCAAGTCAAGTATGGCTACGCGGAGAATGTGGACCAGATGAGACAACGTCTGCGGTACGACATCATGTACCTCGAAAACATCTCGTTGGTGCTCGATGTGAAGATCCTGCTTTTCACCATTCTCACGGTGTTGCGGAGGGAGGGAAAGTGATTTACATAAATTTTCCGAAATTTGTGCATGATTGCCCTTGACCGAACGCAGGGCGCGCCTCGGCGTGCGCAGCGCATGCTGGTGTGCTTGATGCTTGCCGGCGTCGCAGGTTTGGGGCATGCCCAAGAGGGAGTGGTCAAGACGGGAAGCCAAGAGGGGACCCTTGTGGTGAACTACTACAGCACGGCGCCTGATCCGGAACTCGAGCAGCTGCGTGGCTTGGCGATCGATGCGATTGGCGTGTACTTGAGGGGGGAGATGCGTGTGGAGGACAACGACATTGGCTGGTCGTCTTCCGTGCGCAACGTGGGCAGAGACATGGAGCGCATCGTGCGGGATTTGATGCGCATTCGCGCGTTCGCAGGTCAAGAAGACTTCAAGGGCTTTTCCGAGGAAGTGGCCATGCTTCTGGTGGATTTCGAGGAACTGGACATGCGGGATGTGGAACGCATGCGCGAATCGGGAACACGGAGTTTTGAGGAGCGCACTTATGTGCTCATCGAGCAGCGTGTCCTAGAAATCTTGCTTCAATGCGGGGTGGAGCTTGGACGCTACGTCAACCGCGGTCTGCTCCAAAAAATCGGCACCGTCGAGCAAAGTTTGCCCGTGGAGGACTTGTCGCGGTGGACCGACCCGGGAGACAATGTGCCGCTCGAACCGATTGAACTCAACTTCAATCTGGAGACCATGTCCTTGTTGGACCGCGAAGACGAAAGCACTTGGCCTGGGGAAGCTGTGGATTCGGGGCGTCCCACTGCGAATGCGTCTGAGTGGCAGTCCATGCAGGACATGATGCAACGCATTTTGTCGCTTGTCGAAGCCCAAGAGGTACGCATTCAGGCGTTGGAGCGTGGCAATCCAGCCCCTTCCAGCAATCTGCGTGACGTGGCCGCGCAGTCTTGGAATCCAAATCGCCCTTCGCCGGCCAGCGACCCGGTGTTGGCTGCCCTGCAGTTGCCAGCATCCTTTGACGTGCAGTTCTATGAAGGAAGTGCCCGCTTGACCTTGACTGCGCAACTGCAGTTGAACGAGGTGATGGAATACCTCGGCATGTACCCACAGTTGCGCGTCGTCTGCACGGGACATGCCGACCTCACGGGCGACCGCGCGGCCAATTTGGCCTTGTCGAAGAAGCGTGCACAGGCCGTGCAGCGGCATTTGTTGGAAAGCGGCGTGCTGTCCACGCGTGTGGTGCTGAACTATTTTGGGGAGGAGCGCGCTTCAAATCGTGGCGCTTTGGACAGACGGGTGGAGGTGGCGTTCTTTGTGAACGACTGATTCATCTGCGATCCCATGAAAATCATCTGCATCGGCCGAAACTATGCCGACCACGCCCGTGAACTCGGCAACCAAGTGCCGTCTGAGCCTGTGGTTTTTCTCAAACCCCAAAGCGCAATCCTCAGCCACAAGCATCCATTCTACATCCCGGATTGGACCCAGGAAGTGCACCACGAGGTGGAGTTGGTCGTCAAGATCAATCGCCTGGGCAAAACCATTTCGGAAGCTCACGCACCTCGCTACTATTCCGAGGTCAGCTTGGGTTTGGACATGACCGCGCGGGACGTCCAAACGCGATTGAAGGCCAAGGGGCATCCTTGGGAGCGTGCCAAGGCCTTTGATGGTTCTGCGGTGATTGGCCAATTCATGTCACTCGAGCAGTTGGGCAAGGACGTGCAAGACCTGTCTTTCACCTTGGCAAACCATGGCAACGTCCTTCAGAAAGCCCAAACCAAAGACATGCTGTTTTCGGTCAATCGTCTCATTGCGGAGGTGTCCAAATTCATGACGCTGAAAGTCGGAGACCTGCTGTTCACCGGCACCCCGGCGGGTGTTGCGGGCGTCCAACCGGGCGATCGACTTGTGGGTTCATTGGAAGGTCACGACCTTTTTGCTGTCAACGTCAAGTGATTTTGTCATTTTGAACCAAACGCACACACACCTGTCCCTCATCGGATTCATGGGCTCGGGGAAATCCACCCTGGGCAAGAAGCTCGCCGAGCGTCTCGGAAGGCCCTTTGTCGACACAGACGTGGAAGTGGAAAAGATGCTGGGAATGCCGGCCCGTGAGGTGTTCGACACCTTGGGGGAATCGGCCTTTCGGGAAGCGGAACAGGATGCCTTGTCCGATGCCCTTCGACCCAACGATGCCATTGTTTTGGCGACAGGTGGCGGAACGCCGTGTGCGGAAGGGGCCATGGAGTGGATGCGAAGGCGATCCCTTGTGGTGGCGTTGCAACCGCCCATGGAGGTGCTCCTCGCGCGCCTGAAGCAAGGACAGGAGCACCGCCCATTGATTCACGACAAGCATGGCAAAGACCTGCAGCGGACGGTGGAGCGCATGATGTTGACACGTGCAGCGTGCTACGGTTCAGCCCACGTGATTTGGCGTCAAACCTTGGAGACCGCCGAGGCCATTGACGAGGCCCTCGCGGGAATCCAGTGGCGCTTGGAAGGGTAGGCTTTCAGGAGGTTTACGTACGCTCGACGTGCACGGTGGCAGAATTGGTGTCGCTGAGGTCCACTGCAATGTGTTCGTTCAGCTGTGTGCTGAGCGTCAAGCCACAGAAGTCTGCCCGAATCGGGAACGACCGGTGTTTTCGGTCGACCAAGACAGCGGTGTGCACCTCGCGCGGACGGCCCAGGAGAAGGTGCTGCACCCCGTGGATGAGTGTGCGGCCGGAATTGAGGACATCGTCGATCAAAAAGACGATGCGTCCTTCGAGTTGTCCAGCATCGACGTCGCAGTAGAGGGGATGGTCGAGCGGGGCATCTTTGTGCATGGACATGCTGCCCTCGATCACGTCGATGGAGGACAGTTCACGCAACCTGCGGGCCAGTGCTTCACGCACGGCCAATCCCTGCCCGTCAACACCGATCAACACCAACGCGTCTTCCGCGTAGTGGATTTCCAACATTTCTCGTGCCATGCGGTCCAGCTTGCGGACCACCGTTTCATGGGGCATCACCAAGTCTCGGAGTGTACTCATGCTTCTAAGTTCGTTTGAAATCCCGGGATTTTCTCAATCAAGGCGACGGCCTCGACGTGCGCGGTGTGTGGAAATTGGTCGACCAGCTTGAGCGACTTGAGCGCGTAGCCTTGCGCCCGCAAGACCACCAAGTCCCGTGCTTGGGTGGCAGGGTTGCAACTGACGTACACCAGTCTTTGTGCGCCGAGTCTCATGACTTTGCGCAGGGTTTTGGGCGAAATTCCAGCTCGTGGTGGGTCGAGAATCACCGTGTGAATTTTCCCCTGATACTCCGGGTTTTCGAGCAAGAATTTGCCTGCATCGGCGGCGACAAAATCGACGCCCGTCAACCCGTTTCGCTTGGCCGCTTCGCGTGCGTCCTCAATGGCGCTGGGCACAATGTCCACGCCCACCACAGGTGTGTTGGCGTGTTTGGCCACGAGTTGCCCGATGGTGCCCGTGCCGCAAAACAAGTCCATGATGACGTCTTGAGGTCGGTTCTCCACGCCCTCAAGGGCGAGGGAAAGCACCTCGGCATACAAGCGTTCTGCAGACGTGGGGTTGGTCTGAAAGAACGACCCCATGCTGATGCCAAACGACAATCCGTGCAACACCTCCGTCACCGTGCTGTCGCCCCAAATCACGCGTGACGTTCCCTCGCGCGCCTCCACGCGTTCTCCTTTGTCGTCGTTGAGGGTGTGCAAAACGCCTTTGACGCGGTCGCCCCAAAGTCCTCGGATACATTCCACAAATCCCTCCGCGTCCAATGGCGCATCAGACGTGGTCACGAGGTTGACCAGCAACCCGTCGTTCGCATAACTTTTGCGCACCACCAAGAAGCGGAAAAAGCCCTCCCGCTTGGGAGGGTGCCACGCGGGAAGTCCCGTGTTTTCACACCATTCGCGGACCTTGTGCAAGGTGGACTCCACGAGGGCGTCAAACAGGCCGCTGTCGGCATCGAGGTTTTCGACGGCCCACCACGTGCCGCGGTGCTTGAACCCCAATCCGAAGTCGTCCACCTTTTCGTCCGTCTCGAGGTCATGTCGGATCATGGAGAAGCTGTACTCCATCTTGTTCCGGTAGTGCCAGTCCAATGGCGAAGGCACAAACCCTTGGTACAGGGTGTCGAGGTCTTCCACTTCGCCAATCTTCCGATAGAGATCCAAAGCCGTGCGCGCCTTCCATTCGTGCTGCTTCTCCATGGGCACCGTGGCGTATGGGGCACCAGGAATGGGCTGGTACGGGATGTCCACTTCGAAGTCCGCAGGCTCCACGACACGCAGGAGGCGACATTCCGCATGACGCGATTTGCACTTGGCCACCTGGACGTCCACCACTTGGCCGGGGAAGGCATTTTGGACAAACACCACGAAAGGGCCTTTTTCCGTCTCGACACGGGCGATGCCTTTGCCGCCAAAAGCCATGTCTTCGATGGTCAACCGCAGCTCTTGGCCTTTGTGAAATGTGCGTTTGACACGACGATGTCCTCCCATGCGCGCAAAGGTACATGGCGAGGCGACCAAGGCGGTGCAGTTCACCTCGGGACTTCAGTACCTTCGTTGCATGCAGCATTGGATTCGTTGGATGTGCGTGATTGTGACCTGCAGTGGGTCCATTTGGGCCTCGGCCCAAGTGCGGGAAGGGGAGTGGACGCTGGCCACGTTCAACGTGCGCTACGACAATCCTTCGGACCCCTTGAAGTGGACAGAACGGAGGGACGAGGTGGCCCAAATCGTCGGGTTCTACGACATCGTCGGCCTCCAAGAAGCCTTGCCTCACCAAGTCCAAGACGTCGCCGATCGCCTGCCTTGGATGTCCCATGTCGGTCAGGGACGCGATGCGGATGGCGGGGGAGAGGCATGTCCCCTTTTCTACAACCACGACAAGTGGGAGCTGCTTCATCACGAAACCCTCTGGCTGTCCTCCGATTGGAAAACGCCCGGTGCGGTGGGGTGGTCGGCAGACCTGCCGCGCATCGTGACGGTCGCGTGGTTCCACCAGGTGGAAACCGGCCGCCGCGTCAGGGTGTACAACACGCATTGGAGCCACGTGTCGGCAGAAGCGAGAGAAGGCAGTGCACGGCTGATTGCGTCGCTGGATGCGATTCACAAGGCGGACGCCACGGCTGTGCTCGGGGATTTCAATGAAGAGGCAGATGCCCCAGGGCGCCGTGCGCTTGTGGATGCCGGTTTTGTGGACACGTACGACGAGGTTCGTGCGCGGTGCCGAAAGACCTTCCCGTCGTACACGACATTCACGCCGGAAGGATCTTCAGGAGGACCCAAAATCGATGCGATCTACGTGAAAGGCCTCAAGACAGAATGGACCTGCGTGGACGAGATCATCAAGAAGGACGTGTTCATCAGCGACCACCTCCCTGTGCACGCGGTCGTTTCTTGGGTAGCTGTCCGTGAATAACCTCCTTCTTGCGTCACGCCAGCCATCGGTTGACGGGCGTAACTTTCCCTCATGATGTCTCAACCGAATCTCAAAACCATGGGCACGTGGCCTGTGTTTTTGACGGCCATCTCGACCATTCTCGGTGCCATTCTGTTTCTGCGTTTTGGCTACGCCGTGGCCCACATCGGCCTGGTGTCCACATTGCTGATTGTCTTTGTGGGCCATTTGGTGACGGTGCCCACGGCCTTGGCTGTGGCGGAGATTGCCACCAACCAAAAGGTTGAGGGTGGAGGTGCTTATTACATGATTTCCAGGTCGTTTGGATTGAACATTGGAGGTGCGATTGGCCTGGCGCTTTACCTGTCTCAAGCCATCAGTGTGGCCTTTTACGTCATTGCATTCACCGTGGCTTGCCGCGATTTGATCTTGTGGGCTGACGTGACGCATGGCATCCACATTGACCCCATGTGGGTGAATTTGGGGGTGATGTGTTTGTTGACGGTGCTCATGATTGGCAAGGGCGCAGACCTCGGGGTCAAGGCCTTGTATCTCGTCGTCGCCCTGTTGTTTGCAGCGCTTGTGCTCTTCTTTGCAGGGAGTGGCCCAGGCAATCCTGACTTGAATCCCGTGGGCACCATTGCGGACACCCTGCTGGCGCCCGATGGCAGCACCATCCGACGTTTCACCTTCTTCGAAGTGTTCACCTTCATCTTCCCGGCATTCACTGGCATCGCGGCAGGGTTGGGACTGAGTGGAGATTTGAAAGACCCGCGTGTCAGCATTCCCAAGGGCACCATTTGGGCCACCGCCGTGGGCATCGTGATCTACATCGCAGTGGCGATCAAGCTCTGGTGGTCAGCCCCGCTCGAGGCGCTTGCCACCGACGAACTGTACATGGAGAACATCGCGCTTTGGGGCCCCATCATCCCTGTGGGACTGGCGGCGGCAGCCATGAGCTCTGCACTGGGGTCCATCATGGTGGCGCCGCGCACGCTGCAGGCCATTGCGGCCGACGGCATCTTCCCAGAAGGCATGAGCGTGTGGTTGAAGAAGGGCCGGGGACCGGAGCAGGAGCCCGTGCGGGCGTCCTTGGCCACATGCGTCATTGCGTTCGCGTTTGTGTTGATGGGAGACATCAATGCCGTGGCCGAGATCATCTCCATGTTTTTCATGGTGACCTACGGGGCCATTTGCCTTGTGTCTTTCCTCGAGCACATGGCGGCCGACCCCAGCTACCGTCCCACGTTCCGCTCGCATTGGTCCATCAGTTTGATGGGGGCGGTGCTGTGCATCGTGTTGATGTTTGGGATGAACCCGACGTACGCCACGGCAAGCCTGCTGATCATGGTGGGCATCCACGCGTGGGTGTCCCGTCGAGGAGGAGGCCAAAAGGGCATGGTCCGCCTGTTCCGTGGCGTCATCTTTCAACTTCAGCGCGCGCTTCAGTTGGCTTTGCAGATGAGCGACGACGACGACTTGGAGGAGGCCACGGGGTGGCGTCCCTTCGTCTTGGCCATCTCGCCCGACACCTTCCTGCGGAAGGAGGGCTTTGACATGGTGCGGTGGGTGGCTTATCGCCATGGGTTTGGCACCTACATGCATTTCATCAAGGGATTCTTGAGTCACGACACACAGGAAGACGCCCGGTTGGCCCAGGCGGAGTTGGTGAAGCGTGCGCGGGGAAACAAAAGCCGCGTGCATCTCGACACCATCATCAGCCCGTCCTACACCTCCGCCATTGCGCAATGCATCCAGCTTCCTGGCATTTCAGGAAAGGGCAACAACTTGTTCTTGATGGAGTATGCGCCCGACCATCCGGCCAATCGGGACCAGCTCCTCGACAACTTCTCCTTGCTTGTGGCGGCGGGCCTCGACCTCGCCCTGCTTCGCAGCAGCGGCCGGGAGTTTGGCAACAAGCACGACATCCATTTGTGGATCAACCCGGACGATGCAAGCAATTCGAGCTTGATGATTTTGCTTGCGTACATCTTGCAAGGCCACCCAGAATGGGACGAGGCGAGCATCAGCGTGTTCTTCTTGTACGATGGCGACAAGGCGAAAGAGGAGGAAGATGCCCTGCGCGAAAGCATCCTCGAGGGTCGCTTGCCCATCGCGGAACAGAACATCGAGCACGTCACCCACGAAGGGAGTTCTGTGCAGACGATCAAGAACAAATCGGGCGGTGCAGACCTTGTCATCTTGGGATTCAACCAGCGCGACATTGAAACCATGGGCGAAGACGCCTTCGAACGGTTCAATGGGCTGGGAGAAATCCTCTTTGTCCATGGCCTGAAACCCCTCGTCCTTCAATGAGCAAGCGCATCCTCCTCCTGCACGGCCCCAACTTGAACTTGTTGGGGCAACGTGACGCGTCGATGTATGGCACGATGACGCTTCCCGAGCTTGAACGCGCGGTTCAAGCCCGAGCCTCGGAGTTGGATGTCGAAGTGGAGTGCCTTCAAAGCAACGTTGAGGGAGAGTTGGTCAACGCCCTTCACGACGCCCAAGGGACGTGCGCAGGGGTCATCTTCAATCCCGGCGGCTACAGCCACACCTCCGTGGCGTTGCGAGATGCGGTGGAGGCCATCTCCATCCCTACGGTGGAGGTCCACCTGAGCAACATTCATGCCCGCGAGGGATTTCGTCAGAAGAGCCTCACGGCCCAAGCGGCACGAGCGTGTCTTTCGGGCCTCGGTCTGCAAGGCTATTTGGCTGCCTTGGAGTCGCTCATTGCGGAGGATTAAGCACTTCGCTTGGCGTCAAATTTGCAGGCGCGATATCGGGGTCAATCGCCGGGGGCGCTGTGCTTCTTTTGAAGCTTGGCGAGGCGTTGGTTGAACACCTTCGCGAGTTGTTGCGCTTCGTGCAACGCCAGTTGTTTTCCGAAGACGTGGGTTTTCCCTTGGATGGAAAGGTGGATGCGGTCGCCGCCCACAACCCAAAACTGCTGCTCCATGGATTCCAGCAAGGACCGAGGGTTGGGTTCGGGAACACGGGCGGGTTCGACGTCTTTCAGCGCATGCGCCCCGGCCCGGCCGCGTTTGGCGCCGTGGTCGTTGCGCAATTCGAGGCCGTCAGGGCTGAGGAGGATGACTTCCAACCCCGATCGTCTCCAGCGCACAGCACGGTAGGCGCGAAAGGCGAAAAACGCCCAAAAGCCCAGGCAGATGAAGTAGAAGGTGCGCTCCGATCCCGGAAAGGAGACCACGCCATATCCGAGCATGGCGCCAAGCGCCACCCAAGCCCCAAACCAAAGTTCAAGCGACTGTCTTTGCCACGCGGGAATCTCAGACGACACCGTGGCCATCCATCGGTCACCTTGGGTGCTCATGACAATGCGTTTTCCGATGCGGGAACTGCTCATGACACAGAGGAACCGAGGGCGCGGTGATACAGTTCGAGGTATTGGGGGAGGATGCGGTTGATGGTGAATTCCGCAGCTCGTGCTTTGGCCCGTTGTTTGAAGCTGCGCAGGGCGCCGTCATCAAGAATCGCCAAGGCGTCTTGGGCCATGCCTTCCACGTCCCCAACCTCGCGCAGGTAGCCCGTTTCCTCTTGCACATTGACCTCGGGCAAACCTCCGACGTTGGAAGAAACCACCGGAACCCCCGCGGCCATCGCTTCGAGGGCCACAAGGCCAAAGCTCTCCGTTTCCGAAGGCAACAACAGCAGGTCTGAAATGAGCAAGGGCTCAATGGGGTTCTTCACCTTTCCGAGGAACACCACATCCTGGGCCAAGTCCAACGCCCGGCAACGTGCTTCTGCGCGGGCCCGGTCTGGCCCGTCGCCGACCATGAGCAAGGTGACTTCCCGCTCGGCGCGCACGCGGGCGAAGGTGTCGATGACATCCAGCACCCGTTTCACAGGCCGAAAGTTGCTGACATGGCAGAGGATGGGGGCGCCTTTGGGGCTCAGTTGCGAACGAAATTCGACGTCGGGGGGACGCTCAAAATGGCTTGGGCACACGAAGTTGTGAACCACTTCCACGTCTCGGCTGACCTCGAACAACCGGACCGTGTCGTCCTTCAAACTTTGCGACACCGTGGTCACCACGTCACTCGCGTTGATTGCGTGGGTGATGACAGGCTTGAACGAGGCGTCCTTGCCCAACAAGGTGATGTCTGTGCCGTGAAGGGTGGTCACCACGGGTACTGTCAATCCAGCGTCGGCCAAAATTCGCTTGGCGTTCACCGCCGCACTGGCATGGGGAATGGCGTAGTGCACGTGCAGGAGGTTGAGGTTGTGGGTTTGGACCACCTCCACCATCTTGCTCGTCAGCACCAATTCGTAAGGCGGGTACTCAAACAGCGGGTACTTCGACACTTCCACCTCGTGGTAGTACACCCCGGGGTGGAAGGAGCCCAAACGCACCGGCTGGTTGTACGTGATGAAATGAACTTCATGCCCTTGCGCGGCAAGGGCCTTGCCCAATTCGGTGGCGACCACGCCGCTTCCCCCAAACGTGGGGTAACACACGATTCCTAAGCGCAAGACGGTTGTGGGAGAATCACTCATCGTTGTTCCCAAAACGACTCACCGCCCCCAGATGTTCAAGGATGACACGTTGAATTTCCGTTCGCGTGTCCAAGCGCAGCAGCATGGTGTTGCTGGCGTCGGGGTACGTTCGGTTGCTGAGAAACACATAGACCAAATCGTAGACCGGATCCACCCACAGCAGCGTACCGGTGAAGCCGGTGTGTCCAAAGCTTTCCCAAGAAGCGAGGTCACACGTTGGGCCTGAATCGGGTTCCATTGCAGGTTTGTCGAAGACTATGCCGCGACGGTTGTCGGACTCGGGGAATCCGCGTTCCGTCCATGCAGTCAGGACCTCTTTCTCAACGAGCTCTACGCCGCGCAGCGTGCCGCCACGCAGCCACAACTCGCCGAGTTCGGCCAGATCGTAGGCGTTGGAGAAGAGGCCCGCATGGCCACCGACCCCGCCTTGCATGGCGGCACCGGGATCGTGGACCGTACCGCGCACGACCCGCTGGCGGAACACCTCATCGCGTTCCGTGGGGGCAATGTTTTCGGGCTCGATGCCTCGATCCAGGGGCTTGTAGCCCATGCTCTGCCAACCCAAGGGCGCTGCCACGTCGCGTTGGAACCATGTCTCCAGATCCATGCCTCGTTCGGCAAACATGTCCATCCACAGGTAAAAGCCCAAGTCGCTGTACTTGTATTCGCCCGGCGGCTTGAGCTCTGCGCCCAAAATCATGGCCCACATTGAATCGGTGTACGCTTCTTCGAGGAACAGCTCCGGTGTGATTTCGATGTCGCATCCGGCGGTGGGCGCTTGGCCAAACACCCCCGAACTGTCTTCCAAAGCGGCGAGGTAGAAGGGGATCCATGGCTCCAATCCGGCTTGGTGCGTCAGGACTTCACGGACCGTCCGCGCGCCGAGCGGGTGGTCCTCCAAACGAGGCATCACGGAGTGCAGGGGAGCGTCGACCTCCAAGTCGCCTTCCGTGGCCATCCGCATCAGTGCGTTGGCGGTCACAGCCACTTTGGTGATGCTTGCGAGGTCGTAGATGGTGTTGGGGGTGACCGGCGATGTGCCGTCGAGGGTTCCCACGGATTTGTCCATGACGATGTGTCCGCGATGGGCCACCACCAACCGGGCTCCGGGGAGTGCCTCCTCAGTCAGGGCCACCTCGAGCAGGCTGTCCACGCGCAAGGAGACGTCAGACCAAGCCGCGCTCCGTGCATCCACCCACTTGCCCAGGCGTTGGTGTCCCTCCCAAGAAAGGCCATCGCCTTCACGCCATGGAGCGTCCATGGGGGACACAGGGAGCTTTCCCTGCACCGACGTCACACCCACCAAAGCATCGGCCACCGCTTCACACGTTCGTGCATCGTCTTGGTAAGCCACCATGATGCTTTGGACATGGGGCGCCAGTGCGCCGAGGTCTTTGAGGGCATAGGGGTTGCCCATCCAGACCACCGTGATGCGACGCGCATTCATGCCCTCCTTCGTCAAGGCTTGGACGAGGGCCGACACCCCTTCGGTTTGCAACCCAAAATTCCGAGAGGGGCGATGACTCATTTCAGAGGCCGTCACCACGATGTGGTCTGCTCGGCTCAAAGCGTCCCTGACCGCCTCCCGGCCGAGTCCGCTTCCGTCTTTGCCCAACACATGACGCTCCACATGCCATGCGTCGCGCAGGTGCGCACGCAGCTGGGCTTCGAGTGGGGCGCAAGAGGCTTCGTGGTTGGCGAGGTCGAGCATGGCGAGGCGACCTGAGGTTGCGAGGAGCGGAGCACGCGATGCGGAATCCAAACCTGGCAACACCGTCAGACTTTGGGAGATCAACTCCCTGTGGATGACATCGGCATGGGCCGGTTCCCAAGGCGTTCCAGCCGGTGGAATGGAATCTTGGGCGCGGCACCACAATTTGGCCATCAACACCCGACGGCATTTGTGGGTCACCGAAGCGGAGTCCAAGGTGCCGTCCGCCAGCGCGGCCATGGTTTCTGAAATGGCCGCTTCAGGGTCGCCGGGGAAGAGCAATACGTCGTTGCCAGCGAGGATGGCGTCCCGGATGCGCGGACGGTCGCCCACGAAATCCGCAAAGCCTTTCATGCTCATGGCGTCCGTGAACACCAACCCTTCGAATCCCATTTCGCCGCGCAGCAAACTGTCGACGATGAGCGGGGACAGGGTGGAGGGCTGGGCTTCGGTGCTGTCGAGGCTTGGGATGTCCAGGTGGGCCACCATGACGGCCCCCATGCCGTGGTCAAAGGCGTGGGCGAACGGCGCGAGTTCGATGGAGTCCAAGCGCGCACGCGGATGGCTGATGGTGGGAAGCGTTTTGTGCGAATCGCTGTCGCTGTCTCCGTGTCCTGGGAAGTGTTTGGCCGTCGCAAGAACATGCACGTCCTGCAAGCCGTCGGCGTACGCTTGCCCCAACCGTGACACCCATGGCACCGACTCCCCAAAACTCCGACTTCCAATCACGGGGTTGAGCGGGTTGGAATTCACATCGATGACCGGGGCGAAATTGACATGCACCCCCGTGGCACGGAGGCTTTGGCCGACCACTTGCCCGAACAACCG
>MDSZ01070059.1_pt1 | contig 16603 bp, 5 predicted proteins | sample 811201 | NCBI WGS metagenome assembly MDSZ01 (sample SAMN05326647, study PRJNA326480) | marine metagenome | isolation source: seawater | place: Indian Ocean: North | collected 2010
CTACCAAGAGGGTCTAGCAGATGGCTAAAATCCCAGTCAAAGATTGGAGCGGAGGAATCAACGACAAGTTTTCAGGTAATCGCATATCTGAAAATCAGTCGAAAGATTCAACCGATGTAGAGCTTACCAACTTTCGCCTCAGCTCATCTAAGGGTGTTGATACCTCCAACACCGCAAGTGGTGACTATAAATTTCGTGGAAAGTGGGAAACAGATGCAAATGCAGAAAAGTTTCTCGAATACGGTGATACACTCGCCAAAACTTACGAAGCCAACAAAGTACCCGCCCTAGTACGGAAACGTGCGGATAACGATAACCTCACCACAGAAGTACCGATTGGGGTTCCTCAGAAACCAGCAAGCATCCCTACAGTAAGTATCCAAACGGCTGGGTTGACTGGAGCACAGTCAGCAAACGCTGAACTTACAATTGAAACAAATTTTGGGGCTGACGGTACAGTAGCAGATGCCAACACTGGTGGTGTTGCCGACATTGGGTCCGATCTTAATGTCTCACGAGGGAGTTCCATTAACGGTCTGATGTCAAATGGTTACTCATCTGACGATAAGTTTTACAATGATTCCAATGACAGATTGGCTGTTTGGGATGGAACCAACGTCAAAGTTTATGATGTATCGTCAAACCAGTTAGCACAACTCCCTACATCGAGTCCACAAGGATACGCACCTACACATAAAGATAAGTGGTGGTTCCAGCCTAACTATTGGGTAGGTGTGTCTTCTACAGGGGCGAGTGTCGTTTATTTTGGTGGTGGAGGGAACCCTACCGTTACTCATAACACACACGGCACACAGTCTTTTACTTCAGCAGTCTTTTCGGAGTCACAAGTAGCTAGTAACACTTCAACCGCTTGGAAAGACGGTTGGATGGATAGTAGTAATTTTCCGTCTAGCATGTCTGGGTTACACCCCACTGACACTTGGTCTTGCACATCAACGAGTAACAAGCTTCTCGTCTCAAGAGTACGAAAGGGAAACTGGTGGACAATTAATGGTTTGAGAGGAAACGACAATACGTTAAATGTTGGGGTAGATAACGGATACTCAAGCGACTCTTTTGGGGCAGGAAGAATGCACCTTGTAATAAGGGATCAAGGTTCTACGCTAACAATGGATGGGTATGCAGAGGGAAGTACATATAATTGGTGGGGGACAGTTTATACAAGAAGATACCCACGCTATAAAACACTAACCACTGGTGGCTTGATATATGAGCTGTATGACATGCATAGTTTCCCTAATAATGGCTATAGTTATTGGCCTTTTTATGGGGCAGCGTCTTCAGGCACAACTAGAGCAAAAGCTTATTTTGAGGACACACAAACAAGCACCCCAAACATAATAATGGGTGGCAGGGCTGGTGGGGTAAACAGCGTTTATGCAGGGCCGGGTAGTTATACGTATTACAAATGTACTGGTAACACCCTTATAGTTATCCCCTTTCACGATAAGATAGACAGCAGTGTAGTAGGATTCCCATCTAACTACGCTACAGCTTTTGAGCTGAGTGACAATGGTTCTACTGTAAGCGTAAAACACAACCAAAACCCCGGTACAACTCATTTAATTTATTGGGTAAAAGCTGAGGGCAACTTTTCCTACATAGATCCGACTTATGTAGGATGGGGTGGAGAAGACACTTTAAATAGTTTCGGAAATATATCTTACGGTCCCGGCTATTACAAAGGACTAGGTTCAAACGAAAGTTCCGATTACCAATGGGGGGTCACTGTCGCAAGCACCGCTATATCTGCGAACCAAACAGAGTATTACCACCAATTTGGTGGGATCTACCCAATAGAATGTACCGAAGTAACAGAGTATGCGTTGAGTGGGTTGAGTAAAACAACTCACTATCATAATAACGATGCTACAGTTGAACCTGACTACTATGTGGGTAGCAATACTGCACGTTTATGGAACTGGAGACAAAATAACAGAAGAGTCTTTTTAGATAAACACGACAAAAATAATAGTGGTCTAGGGACTTCTTACTATTCACACAACATTAAAGATCAACATTCTGGAACAAATGGTTATATAAATCTAACCCCAGAAGGTAGTATTACAAAATCCTCTTATGACTCTGCATCTAAAACTTATTTTGATAATGTTACATCAAACACATCGTTAGCAACCTCTTATTCTAGTGGCTATAGAACATCTGCTGAAATATTTAAATTTGCTGGGGGGTTAGGTTACGCATTTGTTACAACAAGTAGTTCTTCTTTTTGGAACAACCCATCTGGGACAATGCGATACAAAGCGGTTTCGGGTGATTTTAGTAACGCATCTGGTTGGACCACTATTACATTAGGACATAACTTTGGTGGATGGCGTTTTTGCGGGACATCTATTCTTTTTATAAGAGATGATCTCGATGTTCTGGTTCCAGCATCAGCATCACTTACAAACAAGTCTGCATATGGTATTACCTCCAGCGTATACGAAGCTAACCTATTAGACTCAAATAAAATTGTTTACCGTTCTGGAAACAACACAGGCGACAATGTTATGCGTGTTGTTAATACAGGTTCTAATAATGAAAATGCAGTTTATGCTTTACCATTCTGGGATGTTATCAAATATTCATCAGAATTTTTCTATGGATTAGAAACAGGTTCAGCAAACGGATATCAAAGGTGGGAAAGCTACATTAAGGCTTTTGCTTTTTACGAGTCTGAACTCCCAAATAGCCAAATCAAGAATGCGACTTCAGGTAGTAATCTTGACGCAGGAACTATCTCAACTATTTACTCTGATGCTCAGGACCAGACGAATAGAAAGAAGTACATTCTTTTCGATGTAACCGCTTCTTACAATTGGAGGAGTCAAAACTACTACCCATACATATCTGCGACAAGAAGGCCACGTATTGTCGCAAACAACCAATCGTTATACACAAATGCTGATTGTGTTATAGCAAACAATAGCACTAGAACAATAACTCTTGATACAAAAGCTCAGGCACTAAACGTACAGGTTGGTGATAAATTTGTTATGTCAACAACTGGTGGGGTAGTGGACTACACAGGATATGTAGCGACCAAAACTACGACATCAAAACAAATAACGCTGACAACTGACGATAGTGTTAGTAACGCCAATACTACGGCAATGAAGTTTACAGCATCTAGGTTTGTGAGTAGAAATAGGGCTTGGTTTGAAAACGTAGATCACCCATCAATAACTACAGATACTGATGAGGATTTTGCAACGACATACAGCACTGGGAACGAAATAGCTTTTGACACTTTGCAAAACACAGATTTTTTGGCACAAAGTAAGTCAGCTTCTTCGGTCAATGTAGCTGGGACGCATTTCTATGTGGATTTCGACAAACACACCACGAATTCAGGTGCAAACATTGGGGTATCAACTTTTACAATTGGGGCATCAAATCTTCATGTTATAGGAGGTTCACCTTACAGTTATAAGATTTCCTATCTTCGTGACCTTGCAGAGTCTAACGAAAATGATGCTAATGGAGATCCTGTCGAGTTACTAATTGAAGGACCCAACACAGACGCTACAGATGAGCTTACAACAGCAGGTGCTACTGAGCATATAGCGGTTACAAACTTAGGCGGGAATCCTCCATCTGACGTTAAGTATATACGTGTTTATAGAAGTGGTGGCAACTATACAACGTATCAGCACATAGCAGACATAGACATATCTTCAGGTGTTCCTAACGAATATAGGGACCTAAGCAAGAATATAATGTCTACTGGGTTTACCCCTCTCCCAGATAGACAGAAACCGACAAGTGATTTCAGGTTTCTCGCAAACGTATCTGGAATATTTTTCAGCTCGCAAAAGTCTAGACTCAGGTTTTCAGAGTTTGGGACATACCACTCTTGGCCCGAACTAGCATATATAGACATGCAGGGGGATATTACTGGGATCATAGAGTATGCGGGAGAAGGTTTGGTTTTTACAGATGACGCTTTGTACAGAGTGCGAGGTTTTGATCCGTTTGAGATGACTTCAATTCAGGTCCCAGACGTTCAAGGTCTACCGCTAAACAATAGAAAAACATTAACACGCTGGGGTTCATCTGTAATCTGGTTAAGTCAAGATGGGGTCTGTCTATATTCAAATGGTCAGGTCAGCGTTGTTACTGTCGGTACGATCAAGCCTGAGACGTTTAATATGTCAACGCCATCTGGTGAGGTGATTGACAACATTTATTACTTGATGCAGTCACCGTCTAGTGGGGTAGAGAGGAAGGGTTTTTCAGTTGATTTCAGAAAGGGGTTACCCCCAGCGGTCAGCAGGATATCTCAAGATGCGGAAAGGCTAATAAAAGTAGCACCTGAAAACAAGTTGTACATTAAAAACGGTGTTAACTCGTCTAATGCTGGTGTTATAGGGGATGGGAGTACACAGTCACTAAGTTTTACATCTCGTGAATACGACCTTGGGGACCTTAATGAAGAGAAAGTTATTAAGAGAATGCAAGTCGTTTATTCTGGCAGTGGTACAGTTGAGCTTTACAAAGAAGATGCATCGTCTGCGATTGGGACTAAAACTCTATCTAGTTCTTCAGACAGAACGACAGCCTACATATACCCAACAACGGCATCTATTGAGAATAACAACGTATTTGGCAGGTTTTTTAGCTATAAGGTGACTGGGAATTGTGTGATTCATGAAGCCTACTTGGAAATAAACCCAATATCAGAATACCAGCAGAAGCTTATCTTTAACTATGCAGACGTTTCATATACAGGCTCCCCAACGATATCTTTTTACGTTGATGGTGCTTATGTAACAACATCTCCCAGTTTGTCGGCATTTACAGGGGGGACGAAAACAGTACGACTTTGGTTTGAGAATGCGGTAACGGGACATGTTCTTTGTTATACAGATACTTCTGCAAGTGGAGAAATATTCGATGTTAACATCGGAGCGGAGCAGGCATGATTAGAGAACTAAACCACGTTAAAGGGGCTTTTTTGAGTTACAAGGGAGAACCCAGCGAAATAAAGGTTTTCTCTGATGGAGTGTTACGCCAGACAATATCGGATGTTGCTGACAACCAATATCACACAACCAGAAGAATATCTTTTGATGCAGGAATAGTAGGGTACATCAATCAAATTTCAGTAAACCATAACGACCAAGTTGACTACAGCTTAGACGTAGAGCCTTTTAGTGCATTTACAGAACAAAGGCTTTGGCACTATTACGAAGTAACCTACAACGGAGAAATAAATCTAAACTTGTTTCTCGATGAACAGCAGATTAATACGAACACATATTCGTGTACACTCCCAAACGTTTCAGAAACGGTCACTCCGAAGGTGGTAAAAAAGAACCACACTAAAAAAATATACTACCCACCTTTAGCATATGGTCGTGTACCGCATGTAAAAAACGACCCTAACGATATTGGTAGTATTATCCATATGCGACCTGTAGCAATCCCTGCGAGGTTCTATAGCAAGGTAACAAGTGTTGACGAGGTGCAAGTCACCTACAGTGGAGAGGTTTTTATGAACTTCTACATCGATGGTGTTTTAATGGGTGAGACTGTACACCTTGTCTCCGACCTAGATAGCCAAGGTAAAGGTGTCTATACTTCAGAGAAATTTTATCTCGCTGAAGGTTCAACAGGACTTGTATTTCAGTGGGAACAGATTGCTGGGAGTGGTGAGATAGCCTCTGTAGAGACGAATGCTACACTGGCAGATTTAGAAACAGCGAGCGTACCAACACCAGTATAATGGCTAGGAATTTTGGAAAGAATGCATCTGGTCAGTTGATTCGAGACGAGACAACAAACCAAGCGTTCAACACCATAGAAAAAGACTTGAAGAAGTTAAACACAACCACAGAAGCATCGTCATTATTTAATAGCGGTCTTGCTACGGAGTTTGAGAAAGAAACGTCATCTCTTTCCTCGTCATCGTCCGCATCAGATATCGTAACTGCGTTGAAGAACCTATCTAAGAAAATCAAAGGACTCTAAAGGCAATATGGCATACAAAGGAATGGCTAAACTTGAAACGAAGAAAAAGCTAAAGTCTGACCCAAAAACGGGAAGAATTGACAAAGACCACCACCTTGCCCTTATTACAGATACAGAGCTGAAGGCTCTCAACTATCTGAAGGACAAAGATAGGGCAAGAGGTTTCTCGTCTGGTAGCGGACCTGAGCTTAGCGCACTGGCTTCAATGAATAACAGCAAGACCCTAGAATATGTGAATGTTGATGGGAGGACTGTGCCAAGCCTAAACGATTTTGGTGATGACGGAGAAGGTGGAACCACTGGCGGTGGTGGAGGTGATGGAGACAACCAAGATAGTAACGATAGTAACGATAGTAATAATGATTATGGTGGTTTTGATGATGGGGGAGAAGACTCCGACACATCAGACAGCGACATACAATCGCTAATAGAGAGTAGTGGTTACACATTTACGGATGATGGAGATAGTGGTGGTGGTAGCGGGGGTAATACCACAAAAACTCAAACCAAAGAAGACACCAGCACAATTTGGGATAGAATATCAGAGTGGTGGGAAGGACAAAAGGGTGGTGCTGAGGGCCTTAGCGGACAGTTCGATACTGGTGGGGGCAATTATGTAAACGATGTAGTTACATTAGCTGACGGAACCATAATAACAAGAGTTTACAACGCAGAGAATAACACAACCACAGTAATTTCTTCAGATGGAAGGGATCTTTCTAGTATCGATTCCAATAAAACACTTGAAGAACAAATGACACAGCTAGAACAAACTGCGCCGGGGTCAGGCGATACCAGTGGTTTTAGTGAAAAAGGTTCTGGGAAAAACACCTCTATAACATCTATGACTGCTGAAGAAGCAATCATGCGGGGTGGGAAAATGTTTGCAAGTGGTTTGGGTTTTTCTGAAGAGGCATTAGCGCAAGCAGAAGCAGATAGAGCAGACACAGTAGCAAGGATGGGTGGTAGGCGTGACTACTATGGTGGAGTCTACGACCCTGCAACTGGTCAGTTTACTGGGGGGCTAGAACAGAAGTTTTACGGTGAGGCTGATCGTTTTGACGCAGACTATATACGTCAAGCTGGAAGAGCAGAAGAATTAACCGCTGAAGGTGCTAGATTAGCCACAGACAGAGGTTTTTACGAAGGTCTACAGGCTGACACTCAAGCATCGCAAAAAGCTCTTAGAGACTATCGTGGACGACTTGATACGATGCGTGACGAAGTAGGCAGAGAACCTACAGCAAGAAGAGATTCGCTCTACGCTTCACGTGTAGAGGATATCGACAATCAAGTTTCTGGACAGAAGCAACAGCTCAGCCAAATGCTTGCAGAGCGTGGCATTTCTCCCACATCCCCAGTTGCTATTCGGATGATGAGAGAGATAGAAGGCAGTGCAGGGGAGATGAAGCGTCAGGCAAGAAGGAACTCTCTAATGGATGCGATGAATATGCAACAGTCGGAGATGTCTCAGCGTTCAGCACTTATAGGGCAGGCATCTGGATTGACACAGCAAGAGATGCAGGCAATTGGGATGAGGGGCAACATCCGCAATCAAAGGCTTGGTGCTCTTGCTGGATCGGCTCAGCAGTATGCTGGTTTGGCTGGGATGAGCGGAGCAAGGTCAGATCAAATGATGACAAGAGGTACGTTCTTCGGTGGTAGGGCATCCGATTTAAATAATACCTTGCTTGCAGAAGCTATGGATCGTCAGTACGGAGAAGAGAACAAGCGTACCACAGGTATGCAGATGGCTCTCTCTAAGTACGGTGCAGACAAGCAGGCAGAGATTGCACAGGCTATGGCAAGAGCCAACCAGTCTGGAAACAGAAGAAGTTTACTAGGGACAATAGCTGGGGGTACAGCAGGTTATCTGCTTTCTGGGGGTAATCCATATTTGACAATGGCTGGTGCTAATGCTGGCGGATCACTTCTAAACATTTAAGGCAAAGATGGCACTAAGATTCAGAAACTTGTCTGGTAATCCTTACGCAGGATTAGCCAGCACAGCAGAGAGCGTATACGGCAGACTGGGGAGCACCTACCTTAGACAAGCCGAAGATGAGCGCAGAAGAAGAGAGCGTGAAGATGCTCAGTACAATCAGATGCTTCAGTCTACAGTTGGGTTGGTTGCCAAAGGGATGGAGTACGACATACAGCAGGACAAGATTGCACGAGATAATGCCCTCAAACGCATACAGCTAGAGGACTCTAGCTTTAATATTCTCGCAAAGAATCTGAAGCCAAGTTCATTGCAAAAGTTTGTATCAAACAGAAACAAGTATATCGATAAAGTCTACAAAGGCGAGGATGTAGAGTTTGGAGAAGGTTCTTTTTACGGTCAACAGTTAAAGGATGATGACTTTATTGACCCAACTAGAATGACCCCAGATAGGTTGTCTAAGTTATCTACCGCATTTAAGAATGTTTACAAACCAATAAATGATTTCAACGAAGAAATTAAAAAAGACTTCCTAGTCAAATACGGCAAGCAAGCAGGTTTTGATGCTGATGGGAATCCAGCTTATAAAGCGTATTCTTATTCAGAACTCCAGACTATGAAGGAGGATGAGGATACACGTAAATCAATCCCCCAGTTTTATTTTAATGACTCAAAAAGAGACACACTAAAAAGCGAAGAGGACATACAGAAGTCTTACAGACAGTTTCTTGTAGATAACGGCTACCAAGAAATTACTTGGCAGGGGTTTTTGCAACAATACGGAACAGGTCGTGGTGGTCAGTTCCAAGGAATGACACAGCAAGAAACTGGAAAAGAAGTTCTTAAAAATGAGTCAAGAAAACAAGAGATCAGTGAGATTCGAGGCAAGAGCGATGATATTGCTAAGGATACTGGTTCCACACCAAGCGGAGTAGAGTTTGAGAGTAATCAACCATATGAAAGATCATTTGTTGGTGAGTTAGAATCAATTTTTGGCACAGACAGCACACCTAAGCTGTCAAAAGTTGAAAAAGAAGGGACTCCCACATCTAGCGCACAAATAGTAGAAGAGCCTTCCGTTATTGCATCCGCATCTTCAGATACTAGCAATTTTGGATTGAAGGGTGACGGATCTAGCCAACTTCAGGTTGCTGGTGATGTGACGGGATCTATGTTGGATCTTTCAAACAACACAGCGATAGCGCAGGGAGAAGGTGGAGAAAAGCGTTTCTCTCAAGATACGCAATCGTTAATGAACTCAATTTCAGAGGCAAGAAAAGAAGCTGTAAAATTAGCCATTGATGCAAAACGAGAAGAACAAGAGAGAAAAACAGATGCAGGCAGAAAAGGTTTTGTACTTTCAGATAAAGAAGCGCAAGAGCTAGAAAAGATTGAAAAACAAGAGTCAGAAGACATGCAGTTGTCTTTTGATGTTGCTAGTAAGAATCTAGACACGTTAATAACAAAAACAACTGATGGTAAAACTTTTGTACAGAATACAGATGGGAGCAAGGAATTAATAAACGATGGTTCTGGCTTTGTTGAGCCTATACTAGCACCATCATTAGTTCGTTCCGAACAAAGCGTTATAGACGCTTATATGGACCCAGACCAATATAGGAGTAAATATGCAGAATACTATTCCTCAACTAGCGAAATACGTAATCGATCCGATCCAAGATCTGACCAGCTTAGAATCTTGGAAAATAGGATTATTGGGCACTATAATGATGCATTTGCTAATAACCCTACCATTAGCAAAAAAGATGCTCGGTCTTTAGCTGTAAATAAAACTGCGGAAGAAGCATATAAGATTTCTTACCAGAACAGCACTGAAGAAGACGAGATGGCAAGGGAGATGAGGGCCAGAGCTGTTCAGAATAATGCTAAAAATTTCGCAAAAGCCATATTTACTTATGGTGCTGGGGGCCAGAGCGATATAGAGATCAGTCAATTTTATGGAATAAAAGAGACTGCTGACGACAAGTTGATGCAGTACCTTAGCGATGAGGATGACGCAACAGGTGCTTACGCAGGTTCAGAACCTACTGGGACTACTCCATACGCATACGAAAACCCATTCTTTGACGGCATAAATAACCCGAACCGAAGGTTTGGTGGAATTGCTGGTTATATTGCTAGTGTGGGAATGGCCCCAGAAGGAGAAGAAACAGCCAAAAAATATAAATCTAACAACATCACAAAAACTTCTCAGGTGGCTAAACTAAGGTTTGCCAGCCCATCTGAAATGGAAGAAACGGTTCAAAAATCCAGTAAACTTGTAGGTGATGTGAGTCCAATGGCGATTAAGTTGGTTATAGAAACTGAATCTGCCAGAGGCAAAAGTAAATCTTATGATAAGCTTGGTGTTAATAAAGGCGACCAGAACACCAAATGGATTGACAGTATGGACATTAGTGATGAAGAAAAAGAAGACATGAAACAGATGTATTCCGATTCTTACGGTATTGGACAAATGGGTTTAAAAGCTTTTGAGGTCGCAAAAAAAGGTCTTGAAAAAGATGGTGTTTATATCGATTGGGATATGTACAAAAAGGGGCATCTGGAAACACAAGTGAACGCTGTTGCTGGGTATATTAAATACGGCGTTATACCTAGACTTGAGAGCCTGTATGGCAGGAACAGTTCTAACTCAAGAAACCCAACTTTAATTGCACTTGCATACAAGGGTGGACTTGTTAAAGACCGTTCTGGGAAAGTTGTACAAACAGAAAGAGCAAAAAAGTTAAAGCTCGAAAGCACTATAGCTAAAGTCTACAAAATGTTACTTGGCTATGCTCAGGCAAAAGCCTCGGATTAATAAACAACTTGTTTTCAAATGGCTGAATCATATCTCCGAAAGAGGCTAGACAGTCTCCCAATGGGCAACCGCCCTTGGTCTGCTTACAGAATAAGATCCAACTACCTTGATGAACTTCTTGACGAGAGTGGCATTGAGGATGAGGAACGAAGAAGATTAATCAAAGAAGAGTACATTGGGTTTGAGCCACCAGATGTAGATCGTAGTGATACCGTAGGTGGTTGGTGGGATCGTACTGTAACCGATATGGGTTACAACACTGCAATCCAGTTCAACCAGATACGACAAGTTGCCAATGATCTTCTTCAAGACCCACAAGAACGTGATGAGATATTCAGATACATAACCACGCTCAAAGGAGAGCAAGCTCAGATTCCTGCTGAACAATCAACCCTTGGACAGGTAAGCAGGGATGTCATAGCAAGCTCTCCTACCACTCTTGCCCCAATGGTTGCAGGTGCAGGGCTTTCTTTGATTCCGGGTGTCAACTTAGTATCGGGTACGCTTCTGACGTTGGGTGTAAACCCAATCCTAGAAGGCGCATCTGCATACGATGAGAACCGAAGAAACGAAGAGATTGATGCCAGACTAAAAGGTATCTATGGCGATAACCAACAGGCAATCGATGAAGCCAAACTTGTTATAGCAAGAGAAGCAGGGCAAGCGATAGCAGGTCAGAACGTCCTATCACCTACAAACTTGCTCACAGCTATTGCTTCCCAGACCCCTATGGGGCGTATTGGGAAGGCATTCTTATTTAGAACCCCAACCACAAAGATAGGGAAAGCATTCCCTAACGTCAGAGACGTAGCGATACGTGGTGGTGCTGTAGGTTTGGCAGAGGGTATCGAAGAGGGAGCGCAAGATTTTCTGCAACAAGCTGAGACAGCCTACCAGATACAGAAACTGGAGACAGATCCAGAAGGTGAAGCCCCAGATAGATTTAATTCCAGCATCATCAAAGACATAGACTACGGCAGAGTTATGTATGCTGGAGGTCTGGGAACCATATCGGGTACTGGTTTCGGTACGGCAAGAGCTGGTATTAGCAGAATGCGGGACCTGCCCAGAGAGAACTTACGACAGGAGATTAGAGATGCGATTGAATCTGGCAACTTATCTCAGTTCGAGGCGATCAGAGACAGGCATAAGCTGGGTACAGCAGAGCGTGTGGTCGTTGAGCAGGAGATTAAAGATATTAATCAGGGGGTCGTCACAGACTATAGGGTTGATAAAGATAAGACTCGTTATCAACTACGAACAAGTCTCGGAAAGGCTATGGCAGAAGGCCAGCAGGCTGTGGAGCAGTGGATCAAGATGCATCGAGACAATCCTCTCGCATCGGATGCGATGGATACTATTATGGCTGACCTCGATGCACGAAGGCGTATGCAGGAAGATTCGGCAAGGGTTGCTTCACCGTTCTATCCACCAGCAATCTCGCCAAGAGACTTCCGAATGGGAGAAGAAGCCGAAGCAGAACAAGGCATTGATGCGTCTGCTGAGAGAGCCAGACGAAGAGCGGAAGCGGATCTCGGTAGAACTGCTGAAGAAGTTATGGGTGAATCTGCCAGAGTCAGATCAGGAACAGCACTCCCATACCCAGACTCCCAAAAGCAAGTCGTCCCATTCGAGGGATTCCAAACAGTAGGGGAGCCTTACACTCCACTAGATCAAGCTACAAGAACGGCTCGACAGAGGGGACCTGAAGCAAGGCAAGAACCAGAAGCAGAGTCAGAGTTCTTCCCACCGACTGTAACGGAAGATACTACAGTAGACACCAACGAGCTAAGAAGACAGCAAAGGCAACAGCAAGAGAGGGAACAAGAGGGTGCAAGAGGGGCGTTACGAAGGATGGAAGCCGACATGCTCAGAGATGCGTATGACAACAACCAGTCCTTCGCTAATTTTGTTAATAACTTACTCAACGAAAGGAGGTCGAGTGATGTACGGCAAGAAGATGAAACCAAAAAGCAAGGCAGGAGCCAAAAAGATGATGGGCAAAAAGCCGATGCGGAAAAAGTAAAACCTAAGTCGAAGCCGAAGGCCAAACCAGCCAAGAAGACCAAAGCAGACCAGACTGGTCAGAAAGCTGGTCAGCAACCATCTGCTAAGACTGCAACTACTAGCCGTACAAAGCGGAAGCAACCTTCTGAGGAGACTTCCGCTACGGCTACACCTGCAACTGTACAAGATCCTGTACAAGAAACTGCACCAGAGGTGAGGCCCCTTGAAGGCCCCCTGACAGAACGTGCCGATAGTCTTAGACGCAATCAGAACATCTCACGCTTTGACATGCAAAGAGATGATGATGGCAATATTACTGAAACCACCTTCTACGACAATACAGGGGCTATCGACAAGCTCACACGTGATGAGCTAGAGCAAGAGGGTATGATTCGCAAGGTTGCTGGGAAAGAGTCTATTGACCTTACCTCAAAACAACCTACACCCGAACCAAAGACTGAAGAGGTAGAGGAGCAAGATGATACTCAGAGAACAGCTACAAAGGAAGATACTGCTGAAAAGGCTGAAGAGCCAGCCCCAGAAGATAAGGAACAAGACGCAAAGCCCAGAAGAGCTAGAAAGAAGGACACTAGCACACCAAAAGAACCTGAAGCAGTTGTTGGGAAAAAGGTAAAAAAGAAGGCAGGGAAGAAAGAAGAAAAGAAAGAGGAAGTAAAAGCTGAAGAACCAAAAGCTAAGGTCCCACCCAAGGTCAGCACTAGAGCAAAGAAAAGAATAGTCCCTGCCAAAACATCAGAAAGAAAGGCAGACCCGTCAAGACTGCAAGACACTGACGAAGTAGTTGAAGAAACTTCAATCGCTATGGGGGATGAGGTTGCTTCACCACAGTTCAGTGAAGACGGTCAACCAATCGTTGCAGTACGACAAGTTGATACACAGTTCGATGAAACTGCTGACAATAGGCTTGTTGCTTACAAAGACAACGATGGCAAAGAACAGAACATCTTTGGTTTCACCAACAACAAACAAGTATCTGCACTCAAGAACGCCAGAAATGATGGTGTTGTGAGAACGGTTGAGGATATCAAAAACCTCAAAATGCAGAAAGGGACTGAAAAGAGAAAAGAAGACTATATCGCCTACAACCCAACAACTGGGAAGTTTGCAGACTTACCGCCTACTGTAGCCGAAAAGATTATCGACTATGCGGATAAAGAACTCGGTGTACGCATCCCCGTTATTGGGATTCAAGACGAGAAACTTGAGTTCACATACGGTGACGAATACATAGGCAACCTTTTTGTGAAGTACTTTGGCGCAAATGCTTTTACTGACCTAGCTAGAGTTGGGGATTTTGACGCTAAGAAGTATGACATCATAAAAGTTGCAAGTTTCCAGCGTGATGGTCAACCGTCTATCTCAGCAATAAGGCGTAGTGACTACCCAATAAAGGGCGCACCAGACTTTGTTGAGTTTGAAGACATGATCAAGGACATCAAAAATATTGGTGTTCGTGATGCTTACATTGATGTTAGTTCTGGGATTATGGGTGAAGGTGCGTTCGATAAATTTTTGCCCGAAGGACTCATTGATCGAGCACTTGACCCTAAAATTGATAAAGGCGTAAGAAGGCTTCAAAAAGATGAAAAGGGTTTTAGAACGCTCAATATCGTCCTAACAAATCAGGACAAGTTTCAGGGTATCAACAACAACCAGCCAGTAGATGTAATCTATAAAATCAACTTCAAGCCTGAAGGTGGTAAGGCAATCAAAACAAAACAGTTGCAAGAGTTTGCTAAAGCTCTTATCCAGCCTTCATTTAGAACCCAAGCAGATATTGACGTTAGAACGCTAAGCCAAGCACCTTCGCAGGATGTCGGGAGGGGAATCCCATCAGCGCAGGTGGTGCAGGAGCTGGCTCGCTTCACTCAGCGTTTTGGTGGGGCGAGGATGCTCAAGTATAAGGTCTTCGACAATATAGAAGATGCAAGGCAGGCAGGGTATGACATAGACCCACGTGCCAGAGGTGCGATCATTGATGACGATACAGTGCTGTTAATCTCAGAGAACATTCGGGACAAAAACACTGCAAGGGCGGTCCTGTTCCACGAGAGCATTGGGCACTACGGCATGAAGCAGTTCCTCGGAGAGCGTGGGTTTAACCAGCTTTTAGATGAGATAATTAGTAAGCGCAAACTTGATGTCAGAAGAAAAGCAAAAGAACTAGGCGTTGACGAACGCATAGCCACTGAAGAGCTAATAGCTGAAATTGCGGAGGGAAGAGCAAACCAGAATGTAGCTCAACGAATACTTCAGATCATCAAAGACTTCTTCTCCAGAATATTCGGTAGGGAGATGTCTGACGCAGAGATCCGAAACCTTGTCATACAAGCAGAGAAGAAGTTTCGAGACAACCCACGTGTAGCATCTGACCCACGCTATGATGCTACGTTCACACCCAAACCACTTACAGAAGAGCAGGCTTCTACCATATTCCCAGAAGCCAACAGTATCCGATACTCGCTAGGAACTTCATCAGCAAGGCTTTCAAATAAAGAGTCACTGAATCTTGAGATGGCAAGAGAGCAAGTTTCTGAATACATGATGACCCAACTAAATGGGAAGGTCATACAGCCATACGAGTGGGATACTGATTACGCAAAAAATGATCAGAACAGAATAAATATGATAAAGGCTTCTGACTGGTCAAGAAAGAATAGAGAGAGGCTTGGCGGTTGGTATATGCTTGCTGATGGCGGTTGGAGATTTGAAATACCAGACTACGATAAAGATGGGAACCCATTACTGCAAATAAACAAAAACTTCCTAAACAAAAGCCTTGAGAAAGAATTTGAACCAATAAATAGATCCGTTGAGGATCTGCTTCAGCTACACCGTACTGGTGAGATGAGCAAGTACAGGGATGAGATAGATGATTATGAGCTAATGAAATTCAATGCTCGTGACGGGGAGTTTGAGCTACTTGATATTATACGTCACAAAGAGCTGGAAGAGAGATACCCAGAAATGATGCAGAATCATCGTGTCGTATTCCGTTCAGACATACAGGGTTTGGGAGCATATAACGAAATGGGCCAAACAATAATAATCAATCCTGAGCTTGTTCATGTCGGACCTAAGTCACAGTTCGAGGATAGTTTAAGAAGCGTTATACTCCACGAGTTAACGCATGCTATTCAAGACATGAGTGGTTTTGCTTCAGGTGCTAGTGCAAGAGCGAACTTTGACCCATTTGATCACAGAAGGGCTGACGCTTTAACGCATGCATACACAGAAGACTGGCAACAGCTTAATGCGATAAAAGATATCTCTGGCGAGATCACACTTGGTGAGGTTGTATACAGGCACTTTCAGAATGCTATACGAAAAAAGAAATCGCCTAGCAAAACACTGCGTGACGCATACGAAAACATATTAAACAGAAACCCAAGGTTTCTTGCCTACTTTTCTATAGAGTCTAAGTTTCTTGGCGAAACATTAAAAGACTTGCTGGGGAATACAGAAAGAACGAGTGATGGGTCTACTGTTAAAATAGCAGACACTGAGTTTAGGTTTAGTAACGAAGTGGATATAAAAGATTTGTTGGATAAATTTTTCGTGGAAGCGGAACAGTTGAGACTAGACCTTCCTTCGTTAGTTCCAAGTCTTTTTGAGCCATTTTCACAATACAAAAGAACACTTGGTGAAATGGAGGCTCGTGACCAGCAGTACAGATTCGGAACCAGTAATGTTTTAGAACTAAAAAAAGCACCGCTTCAATTTCTTTATGAAAACTCTAAAGAGGAGATATCGAATCAAGATCAAGCAATCCTTATGTTTTTTGAGGATCGTGCTGATTCTGTAAAGAAAGAATA
>MDSZ01160623.1_pt1 | contig 16603 bp, 7 predicted proteins | sample 811201 | NCBI WGS metagenome assembly MDSZ01 (sample SAMN05326647, study PRJNA326480) | marine metagenome | isolation source: seawater | place: Indian Ocean: North | collected 2010
ACGACAACTGCCAAGACGAAGAACAAAGAGAAAAAGGGAAGTAAAAACGCAAAGAACAACGAGGAAGAAGAAGAAGAAGAAGAAGAAGAAGAAGAAGAAGAAAAGGAAAAATATGCCGGCACTCTCGGAAAAAACAAAGCGAAAGCATTACCCGTGTTGCAACACTCGATAGCTATGATTGGGACGCATCTCTCGCTTCTTTTTTTCATTATATGTACAGTAAACATGTTTGCACCGGGTAAAGATGGCGTGAAATTGCGCCCGTCGCCAAAGAAAGTAAATAAACAACTTCAAAAATTTCTCGACGTCGCGGTGCCAGTCTCGAGAATGTACTTGATTTTAGTTGCCGTACCTTTGACGCATGCGTATCGCACTATATTGTCTAAAGCAACCATGAATAGTGATAGTGAAAATAGTAAGAAGATGACGAGACTGGCGCGTTTCACTCTAAGGAGGTGTCGCGACGTGTTCTTGATGGCGTATTTGCTCGTTATTACGGCACCGATGCAAGAGATTGCACCAAATAAACGAATTGCCAAAGCGCGCCCTTTACTTCGGGCAAACGCGCAGTTTCTCGATACGGCAACGAACTCGATACAACAGCACGTGCCCACGTGTCTTAGACACATTACTTCTGGATATGGATTGTTTCGCACCATGACGGGGGTCGGCGACGACGGAAAACGGGGAAAACGGGTTGCTCGACCCGAAATCATTTTTGAGATTGCGCCGGACGCAAAAACCGTCGAGGACTTGAAATGGACCGAACTCGAGTTTAAGCACAAGCCAGGAGATGTCCGAAAACGACCATCGTTTGTGGCGCCTCACCAACCTCGATTAGACTGGCAAATGTGGTTTGCAGCGTTAAGAGGAGACGGCGTTTTTCGAGATCCACGATACAAATGGTTTAGCATGTTTATCATTCGAATACTGCAAAAATCGCCAGAGGTTTGGAATATATTGGACCCGTCTATGCAAAAACACATGGAAACCACCACCTATCTGAGAGCATCGATGTATGAGTACGACTTCGCGCCGAAAAAGGAAGAAGGTAACGATGCCGTGTACGTGCGCAAAAATCTCGGCACGCTACTGCCGCCAACGCGTCTCGACTCTCCGGAGATTGAGGGACTACGAAATATGGCTGGACCAATAGACTATGAAAAAGATATGCCTGCGTTTTTAAATATTCCAGACGTGGACGCTGTCACTTTTGCTGTGAGCGTACTTTCTGTTATGTTTGCTTCGCTCATATACAACACTAGAAGGGGAAAAATGAGAAGAAGAAAAGAGAAGGTGAGATAAGAAGAAAGAAAATAAGAGACGGAAAATAGATGTGCGAGACAGTAAAAGTAGAACAAAGATTGTTGAAAATGCAATCTCCGCTCGTCGCAAGTCGTCGCTGAACCAGTATGATTTGGGCTAAATTTTGAGGGATATCGACCATTCTGTGAGCGCGTCGGATCCTAGATACATCAGCCGAAAAAAAAGTTTAAGTAAGCGAAAAAACAAGAAGAAACGCTAACAAAAGCGCAAACTTTGAATTCGTTCGCTGCGCGCACCTTTTGATTACTTAGTCCCTCTCGGCGAATCTCCTCCGATGCTCATTTTCGTCGGCGAAGTCATCATCATCATCCCCCCGTGTCCGGGAGACCGCGGAACCTTGGGAGAATCGCTGCTTCCTCCTCCTCCTCCTCCTCCTCCTCCTCCGCCACCACCACCTTCATTATCTCCGCTATATTCTATACGTTTCTTTGCTAATATCTTCCGAATCATCTCGTCGCTCTCTTCGCACAACTGCGTCGCCAATCTGGGATCCCTCGACGGTAATGAACTCCTCGTCGGTTTACACTCGCTATAATACACTCCAGGCGGTAATCCGCTATTAGTCAAACACAACAAAACCGTCGCCGAGGCCACTTCTACGCTGACTTTTGTAAACGGTGCTACAAGCGAGTGCACGATCGACCCTCCGAAATACTCGCCAAATTGTTTCGACAACTCCTCACCGAACTGCCCTGGATTCACCGCGAACGCTCTGACACCATTAATCGTCTCCGAAATTCTCCACGCGTGTAAAATTGGACACAATTTCGATTGCCCGTAACTATTTATCGCCGAATACCCATACGAACTATTTAAATTCTCAAAATCAATCCCTCGACTCGGTTTCGTCGTCCCTCTTCGCACTCTGTACGACCAATGGTGCGCGTTGCTCGAAATCAACACCACCTTCCCGTCGTTCCCGGTTACTGCCGCGGTTCTCGTCAACTCGTCGCCCAAAAACGACACCATCGCGTAGTGACTCAAATGGTTAATCGCGAAATGCGTCTCCACTCCGTCGGGTTTCGTCAGCGCGAATGGGTGCATAACCACCCCGGCTAAGCACAGAATTCCGTGTAAAGGTAAAGCGAGCTTTTGAAACTCTCGGCAAAACGATTTCACCGAGTGCACGGAACTCAAATCGCACTTTAATATTATCACTTCTTTCGTCTTCACTTTCTTCTTGTGTTTTTTTTCTTCGGGTCCTCTCTTTTCCGTTTTCGTCGTCTCCCCGTCGTCGTCCTCGTCTTCTTCTTCGTCGTCGTCCTCGTCTTCTTCTTCGTCTCCTCCATCCTCCGTCTCCATCTCTTCCACGACCCGTCGGGCTTTCTCCACGTCTCTGCTCGCGAAGACGAGCGCGCATCCTCTCTTTCGCAACACTTTCGCGCACTCTTTCCCGAGCGTCCCAGTCGCCCCCGTCACGATGAACACTCTCGAATCCAAATCTTTGTTGTGAAGATGTTCCGTCACGTCCATCCCGGTCGCGGTCGGGGGAAACGACCCCGCGAGGCGAGCGATTTCGCTCTTCTCCCCGTCTTGGTGATGCGACGACGGCCACCCCCCGAAACACGGGCCGAGGTCGATCGACTGGCACGCCGAAGAATAGAAGCTCATGATGAGTTACAATCGATGATGATGATGGTGATGGAACGAGAAGGCAAAAAGTCTCGAATGAATGCGCTCTTCTTCTTCTTCTTCTTCTTCTTCTTTCGCGTCCCAAAGCGCATTCGTCGTCCAAAAACGCGCGCGGGGGCTGAGAGTGGGGGTGGTCGACGGACACCTCCTCCTTCCGTGTAATAAATAAAGACACGAGAGAGAGAGAGAGAGAGAGAGAGAGAGAGAAAGAGAGAGAGAGAGAAATGGCGTGACGATTTGGGACTCCAAAAAGTCTCTCCATTTTTCCCCATAAAAGAAAAGATTTTGAGCTTGGAGAAAAGAAGACGAGGATGACCTATATCTCCCCCGCGTAGCAGCAGCGGCGTTCTTTTTCTCACCGACGAGACGCCGCACTATCGAGACAAATACCCATGGGACCAAACAGAGGCGGGGGTCGGCGCACCGGCGGCGGCGGCCATCAGCGAGGGCAAAACGAGATGAGCAAAGAGAAGACGAAGCTGCACAAAGAAAAAGAGGAGAAGATGAGACAGCGACGCCAAAGAGAGGGCACCGGCACCGGCACCGGCGGCAGAGGCGGCAGAGGCGGACGAGGCGGACGAGGAGCGACGACGCCAGGGACCAATGGACGGACCGCGAGCACGACGAACGAGAAGATTAACATGACGGGCGCGCAGCAAAATATGATTGGAAATTTGATTAGCAGTTTGAGCTTGAACAGCAATGGTGGTGGTCGAGCGACGCCCGACGCGACCACCATTCGGACAGACGTGGACCAAGACGACGTCAATCGAAAATGTTTCGAAGAATTGACAAAGAAGAAAGGTTTTACGGAAAATCAAGCGAAAAAGGCAATGGAGAAGACGAATTCGGTTCGCGCGAAGGAGGGCGATTTGGCGCTCGGTTTCAACGAGCAAAGGAAACGGCGAGTACATCGAGCCATGGATTGGTTGATTTTGAACTGTTTGTACGAGGAGTTACCGGAGGCGTTTAAGAAAAGCGCGAAAGAGGCGAGGAGGAAGGCAGGAGGAAGAGAAAATGATGAAGAAGAGGATGAGGATGAGGATGGAAGCGGCTTCGCCGCAGCTTCTTCGTCCTCCTCGAGGAGAACGGACGTATCGAAGGAATTGTTTTTTGCAGGTTTTGGAAAGAATATCGCGAAGATGGCCGTTCTGAACGCGCGAGGAGAAGAGAATATGAAAGGCGACGTCGCCTTGGACGATTTACTATCGGCAATGAGCGAAAATCTGAAGAAATCGGCGCTGAAAAGAGCGAAGATCGCGTTCGCGGAATCTGGATTAGAAGACGCCTCGAAAGAACAAATCGAAGAGATTCTCCTCGATGCGAGACGGGAAGAGCTGGCGGAGATTGGATGTTTAGATGTAGAGGACATTGAGGATGATGACTTCGCGCAGTTTGAAATACAAATGAAAGGCGTCGTCTCGCTCGGGAAGAAGAAACCCAATGGTGGCGGTAGCGGAGAAACGCACGCGACTCTTTCGCTGGATTTTCGAAGATCGAAATTGTACCCGTTCGAGCCTCCGAGGGTGCATTTTACTCACCCGACGCTCACGTTTGGACGACAAGCAGCGGTGACGCGGGCGTTGGTAGAAGTGGCCACGAGCGAGGAGTGCTTGGGCGAACCGATGTTGGACGGATTAATCGATTGGCTTTCTGGAGACGGACCTTTAGACGCGATGGAAAAGTACCGCGTGAACGCGGAAACGTTGAACGATGCGTATCATGAAGACGACGATGCTGCGAACGAGAAAAAGAACGACGAGAACAAAGTAGGCATTCCGCGGCCGAAACCACTAGGAGGCGCGGGTCCAACTACTAAAAATACTGCGCCATCAAACAGAGGGCCTCTTTCTCAAAGCGAACGCCTGAAAATTCAAAGCGAACGGGATAAGAAATTCGCGGAACAAAAGAAAGCGATGCTAAAACACGAGGCGCAAACGCAATCGCAGCGCGACGCGGAGGCTTTGAAAAATTTACAAGTTTTAGGCGAGCGCATACAGATTGAAGAGGCGAAAGCTTTAACTTTGCCTAAAAACGTGGAAACTTCGAGAGCTTTGAAGTCGCAATTAGAGAAGAAGTTGATGAACAAGGGAAGCGATCCAATGATGAAGGTTCGAGAAAGATTACCTTCCTGGTCAAAGAGACACGTGCTCATCGAGGCGATTGAACGAAATCAGGTGTGTGTTGTCGTCGGAGAAACGGGGTGTGGTAAAACGACGCAGCTTCCACAGTTCATATTAGATAACGAAATCGCCAAGGAGCGTGGCGCGACGACTTCGATCGTATGTACGCAACCCCGGAGAATTTCTGCTACATCTGTCGCGCGTCGCGTTGCACAAGAACGCAACGAAACGATAGGGAAAACTGTAGGTTATAGCATTCGATTAGAATCGAAACAATCCAAGGGAACAAAAATCATGTTTTGCACTACAGGGGTGTTACTGCGTCGTCTGACCGAAGACCCGTTGCTGGCAAAAGCTACACACATCGTCGTTGACGAAGTCCACGAAAGAAGCTTAGATTCCGATTTCTTGCTCGTGTTATTGAGAGACGTTCTGCCCCACCGACCGACTCTGAAAGTCATTCTGATGTCGGCAACGCTCGACGCGGGACAGTTTCAGCGGTATTTTAAAAAGGCGTGCGTTTTAACAATCCCGGGGTTCACGCATCCGGTCCAAGAACACTTCCTTGAAGATGTCTTATGCGCTACCGGATACCAGCCGAAGCACGGATCTGAGTATTGTATTCGCATTCCAAAAATGAAATATCGCGACCAGATTCAAATGTCGCCGGACGAGATTCGTTTTCATGAATCTCTCAAACGAAGCGGAAGATATCCAGAGGGCGTTTTGCATGCCTTGCGAAACTTGGACGAGGAGAAGATTAATTACGAATTGGCCGTAGAACTGCTGGAAAAAATAGTGCAAACCACCGCACAAGACGGCGCGATTCTCGTCTTTATGCCTGGTCTCGCAGAAATCCAAAGATTACACGAGTCATGCGCAGCCTCCCACGTTTTGTTCAAAGCGACAGATAACGGCACATATCTCATCGCTTTACATTCCGCATTGGCAACGTCAGAATCGACCATCGCTTTCGATAAACCCAAAAATCAATCGAGCAGAAAAATTATCATATCGACGAACATAGCGGAAACTTCGATTACGATCGATGACGTGGTATACGTCGTCGATTCTGGTAAAGTGAAAGAAAACGGCTACGATCCGAGCACGCGGATGTTACAATTGAAAGAACAGTGGATTTCTCGAGCATCGGCGAAGCAGCGACGTGGAAGAGCTGGGAGGGTGCAACCCGGGCAGTGTTATCGTTTGTACTCTAGGAGATACCACGACGAAATATTCGCAGAACGGCAAGAGGCGGAAATCAAGCGCGTGCCTTTGGAAGGTCTGTGCTTACAAATTCAGCTGCAACGAATGTCCGGCGGCATCTCTGGTTTTTTATCGCGAGCATTAGAACCTCCAGAATCAGACGCTGTGGACGTTGCGGTGAAGACCTTAAAAAGACTAGGTGCTTTGGACGAACGCGATAATTTAACACCTCTTGGTGCGCACTTGGCGAATTTACCCGTCGACGTTCGGGTCGGTAAAATGCTACTCTACGGATGCGTGCTTGGATGCTTGGATCCAACGCTCACAATAGCCGCCGTGCTAGGCTCGCGATCTCCGTTCCTCTCGCCGCTCGAAATGCGTGAAGAAGCCGACGAGGCTAAGATGCAGTTCAGCGATAACGATTTCAGCGATCACTTAACGATTCTTAACGCGTACAACGCGTGGCGAGAGGCGAAAAATAACGGCAAGAATTTCGAGAAGGATTTCTGTCGCGACAATTTCTTGAGCATGAAAGGTTTATATGGCATTGCCGAGCAGAGAACCCAGTTCGTGAAACTTTTACGAGAAGCTGGATTTTTGAACGAAAAAAAGAAAACGAAGACGTCTTCGATGACAACAAAGCAGAAAAAGAACCTCTCGTTGACAAAGACGAGCGATGGCAGTAAGAGTGGTGGTATTCCTAAACCGCGTGCGGGCATCGTCGTCGCCGCCGTCGAGAACGACGAGGGTGAAGACGACGACGACGACGACGACGACGACGACGACGACGAGAAGAAACCGGCGTGGGAATCGGCAAACCGCCACGCTAAAAATGTGCGTTTACTCAAAGCGTGTCTCGTCGCTGGTTTATACCCGAACGTCGCTCGGGTCGAATCTGTGCACTCATCCGGTAACCGAAGCCGCTCGAGTACTACTACTAATATAATTTCTGGCTCAAATCAACAGCCTCCAAAGCTAAAGTATTTAGCTGAAGATACTGGTAAGGAAGCGTTGATCCAAATCCATCCATCTTCTATAAACGCCAAAGCAAAACAGTTCCCAACACGATGGCTCGTTTACCACGAACGCGTCCAAACGGCGAGTATTTTCATGCGGGACTGCACGAGCGTAACGCCATACCAACTTTTGCTTTTTGGCGGGAAAATCGACGTCCAACACTCGGCCGGGACCATGCGCATGGACGGCTGGGCGACATTTGAAGCGAACGCGAGAATTGGCGTCTTGTTGAAAGAAATTCGCGCGGCGTTAGATGGTTTGTTGAGAGAAAAAATAGAAAATCCAGAGGTGGAGGAAAACGCGAGAGGAGAAACAATCGTAAAGACAATTTTGCAGCTGTTGAATAGCGAAGTATAGTCGCATGTTTTGACTTTTTAACACGAGTTACAACAAATAATTAGACGAGTCTCATAGAAATCGATTCTGGAAAGGGAAATCGCTCGAGTCTACGGGTTACGCTGTCGAAAGCGTGCGTGGAAACAACTTCTACGTTTCCTCCCGTCGTCATGTTGTTGTTTTGACTAATTCTATCGCTATCGTCTACGTCTACATCCCATTTTCTTCTCACCAAATGCACTCTGGCTACTGACGTCATAAAGTCTCCGGTAGCTTTTTGCCCGTAAGGCGTCCCGTTTGCTTTTTTCATCCAATACCTCGCCTCCTCCACGTTTCCTATCGCTTCGTTATATAATCCTAAATACAAAGACGCGTAAAAAGCGTCGCTTGCACTTTGCGTCGAATCCGCCGGTTTCTTCGATAAAGATTCCAATGTTTTCTTCCCCTCTTCGTCGCCGGTTTTGTACAGTTTTAAAACGGACCCCATCACCGCGCGACTGTCTCTCCCGGCCAACTCGACAAACTCTTCTCTCGCGTTTGCCAAAGATGCCGCCAAGTTATCTCCTCCTCCTCCTTCTCCTTTACGCATCTGGCTCAAAAACGCCCACGCCGCTTCTTCCGTGTCGTTCGGATTCACCTTCGTGTCCAATCGAAACTGTTTCTCGGCTTCCCGAAACTCGTCTATGTAATACAATGCTATTCCTCTTTGCCATAAATACGGTTTCGATCCCGGGGATTTTTCGATTAACGCATCGAAATCAATCGCCGCGCCTTCGACGTCGTTCGTTTCAAACTTTCGCATCGCACGGGAAACCATCGTTCGAGAGTCCGTCATCTCTTCCGAATCGTTTCGCGCGAGCGCACTTCCGCCAAGCGCACACCCTCCATCGACCGTGACGACGCACCCACCACAAAGCGCAAAGAGCACCGCGTGGCGTCTTTTCACCGTCGGTTTTCCCGTCTCGTCGGCGAGAGAAGACGCGTCACAGTTGGTGTTTCCCGATGCCGTCGTCATCCGAGTTGGTCGACAATTTTGCGCGTCGCGTTTTCCCGGTCGTCGTCGTCGCGTAAAACCCTTCCGACCACCACCACCACCACCACCAACACTCCTCCTCCTCCTCCTTTGGGACCGCGTCGTCGCGTTTGGACAACACAGAGCGCTCTTCTCTTTTGAGAGACCCAACAACACCATGTCTGCTCTTATTTGTGAGCGTCTTATTTATGTGTAGTATTTTCGTCGTCTTTCTTTCTTCCTTTATCTTTGATCAATTTAGGGTTTTATCAAAACCCTAAACAACGACGTGTCTGTCTCTCTTTTCTTTTGGATAATAAAAAGTCTCTCTCTTTGAGTGCTTTTATGTGTTCACTCTAAAGCTCCTTTCTGTGCTCGCAAGACTTCTGCTTTACTTTGCGCGACGAGAGAGAGAAACTATTATGTTTTTGCGCTTCTTTGGAACGACGACGACGGCGACGGCGACGACGACGACGACGAGTTCGTCGTCGTCGTTGTCGTCTTCCCGCGGGGTAGTATCGTCGAGAACGACGCGAACGAATTCCCTCCTCCCCTATGAAACGAAAGTGGGTCGGCGCACCCAACACCACCACCAACAACAAAGAAGAGGAGGAGGAGTAAAAGCGAGCGGCTCCGACGACGACGATTCGGACGACGACGACGGAAGAAGAAGAAGAAAAGTGCTCTTGGAAGTGCGCGATCTGAAAGCGCGCGTCGCGGAAACCGGGGAGGAGATTCTCAAAGGCGTCGATTTGATCGTGCGAGAAGGGGAGACGCACGCCGTCATGGGGAAAAACGGGAGCGGGAAATCGACGCTGACGAAAGTACTCGTCGGCCATCCGGCGTACGAAGTGACGGGAGGCTACGCGAAATATAAAGGAGAAGACTTGCTCGAGATGGAACCCGAAGACAGAGCGCGGGAAGGCTTGTTCCTGTCGTTTCAATCTCCGGTGGAAGTTCCCGGGGTATCGAATACGGATTTTTTACGCATGATGTGCAACGAGAGACGCAAACGTCGAGGCGAAGAAGAGATGGACCCGTTGGAATTTTACGGGTATTTGAGCCCAAAGCTGGATAAGTTGAACATGGATCCAAGTTTTATGACTCGAAACGTCAACGAAGGGTTTTCGGGCGGAGAAAAGAAACGAAACGAGATTTTACAGTTGGCGGTTTTGGAGAGCGAGATGAGCATGTTGGACGAGATCGATTCGGGTTTGGACGTGGACGCGCTCCGCGACGTGAGCGAAGCAGTGAATGGGTTAAAGTCAGATGACAAAGGGTTGTTATTGATTACGCACTATCAGAGGCTTTTGGATTTGATTCATCCGGATGTAGTGCACATTATGAAAAAGGGGAAGATTGTCAAGACTGGGGATAAGAGTTTAGCGAGCACGATTGACGAAGGCGGCTTCGCCGCGCTCGGTTAAACGTAAAAATTCAAAAAGAGAAGGGAGACATATTTCCTTATGTTGACACTTTATACTCTTAAAGCTCCTTTTATTATTGAAAATAGTACACAACACTCTGATACAAATTACTCGATGCCGTAAATTTCTACGTTTAAAACATCAAACTCTTCCCCGCTCGCTAAACACTCCGAATTGTACGTTTCGCAATAGTTTCCGCTAATACCTCGCGTGAAATCTTCATCGATCCACAACGCGTAATTGCTTCCTCCCCCAACGCCTAAACTTTCCGATTTCGCGATTTGAAAGTAATCATTTTTCTCGGACCAGCTGAAACACGTGACGGTGTCATCGCCGTCTTTTTCGATGGCAAAAACGAAGGATTCTCCGGTACCGAAATACCTGTTGGCGTTTTGCGTAGACCAGACTTCGGTAGAGAACGCGCCGAAACAGTACCCGTTGGTATCTCTCACCGCTAACATAGTCACCGGCGAATGTCTAACAGCACGATAAAGTGAGTGCAAAGAAATACCATCGCGTTTGGAGGAATATTTCAACGTCCAAGGAGACCGACGAAATCGGGATGGTAGAGCGTTAATCAAACACGACTGAATCGTATGATCGATAATTGGCGCATTTTTCACCGCGTATCCGCTCAGTTCTGGTTGTTGCGATACCTGGCTCTTTTGCATCGGTTTTAATACTCTTTTCGTTTGTTTCTCTTCCATTTCGTCTACTTCTTCTTTTCCTGCTTCCACCGCAGCTCCGTCGTTCGACGGCCGTAATGCACCCGCCGCTTCAGGCGCAGTCTTCGACTCCTCGCTCCACTTCTGCACCATCCTTGATACGTGGAGAAACCCCTCCGCGTTGGCCTCAAACGCCAATCTTTTTGTCTCTCCGTCCGCCTTCCACAAAATTTCGTACATTTCCAGCGAAGAAGACGAAGACGACCGCTCATCCTCTCTCGTCGTCGTCGTCGTCGTCGTCGTTTGCTCTCCTTCGTCGGTAGTACCGTTACTACTACCACTACTATTACTACTACTAGTATTCGTCGTTCCCAAATTCTCCTGCGACGCGCTTCGATGCATCAAATATTGCGCCAACGTTTTCAAATGGCTGTTGCGTTGTCTACTCCCGCTCGTCGTCGTCGTCATCGTCGTCGTCGTCATCGTCTTCTCCATCTCTTCTTTACTCATCCGTCTCAAACCGACAAACTGACTCGCGTCGATCTCCGCGTCCACCACGGCGAACATCAATCGTTTCTTATCCTTCACGCTCACCACGCCCGGGAGAAAACTCGCCCTTTTGTTGTCGTTCTCGCTCACGACGATGTTCACGATACTTTCTCCTCCATCGTTTTCTTCGTCCTCGTCCTCCCGACGTTGTTTGGTACCAAAATCTTTTTTCTCTGCCATTTTTGTTGCTTCTTCTTCTTCTTCTTCTTCTTCTTCTTCTTCGGTGGTGGTGGTCGTCGTCGTCGTTCCCAGCCCGGTAAACCTCCCGAACATGGACGCCACGGCATCGTACACCGGCGAGTTCAAATGTTCGCTCGTCGCATCTTCGTCGTCTCTTTCCCCAGACTCGTTGGCCAAAGTGGTCGTCGTCGTCGTCGTCGTCGTCTTCTCCAAATCTTCCAGTTCTTTAACGCGTGTCTCCAAGCACTCGATGAGTTCTCGTTGCAAGTAAAACTCTCTTTCTCTCGCGCGCAACGCGCACAACTCCACCTCCAAAAGTCCCGCCTTGGTCTTCCAACGCAACAACTCTTCGTCTTCTTCTTCTTCTTCGTCGTCTTCTTTGTCGTCAGAATAATCCCTCCTCGTGGTCATCATGGCCACGAGCGACGACGACTACAACAACACACAACGCGCTTTTAATCTGGCGAAAGCTTTTTTAGTTTGGAGGAACATTTTGCGAAAGCGTTGGTATTAGATCTGCCCAAGGAATTTTTTACTCGTAAATTTAAAAACGCATTTTTTTTGTCTCGTTTTATAATTCCTCCTCTCCTTTCCCCATTATTAATCTCCACGCATCGATACGCACGACAACGCTCGACACTCGATCGACGCTCCACGCGCGCGCCCCCCCTCTCTCCCCCGTCTTCTCGTCGCAACGGGTGTATTAAATACGCGCGTCGACTAAAGGTTCGTCTTTGGTTTTGAAAGAGAGAAAAGTGTTTTTTTCTTTCGCATCATCATCATCATCATCATCGCATGTCAGACATGCGCGACGACCGAGAACAGAAACGCGTCGTCGTTGACCACCGCCAAGAGCGACGACATCGCCGAGAAAACCGTGGTTCGACGACGCACCATGACCACCACCAACGACGCGAGGAAGAGGACGAGAAAAAATGCCCCACGTTGGCGATTCTTCGCGCGTTCGAAAGACAATCCAACGCGAACGCGGGGAGGTTTTTTTCCTTCCTCGCGGGGCCAGACGGGACGACGACGACGACGATGACGACGACGGAGAGAGAAAAAAGGAAGAAAAAATGGTGGGCGACGTTTTTCGACGGCTATTTCGGAAGATTGTGGACGATATCGCTGGCAATCGCAATCGTGAGCTTCCCGAGCGTACCTCTGTTGACGGATCCCAAAAGCGGGCCGTCAAAGTGGTCGTCGTTTGGAAACGTGTGCGCGGCGGCGAGCGGAGTCGCGGCGGTGAGCGGAGTCGATTGTTGGTTGCGAGTAAAATGCGTGCAAGGGTACGGCATGAGCTTTGCAGCGATAGTGGACGGATTGACAGTTGTGATGACACCAGTTTTACCCATCGTGAGAGAGTTTGTTTTGTACGAACAATCGATTGGTAAAAGAGAGGATGGTGCGTTGGCGTATGGCGTAAAAGCGTTCACGGTTGGATTTGCCGAGTTTTTGTTTTTGATGCGATTGTGCATCGCTGGTGCGCAGTTTCTGTCTGCGAGATGGGAAGGGAATAACGCGAGGTATGGTTATAGTAGCAGCGAGAAGAGTAACGCGTCCGGGGCTGGTGTTTTTCGACGATTAGAACAAGCCGGAGCGGCGAATATCGCGCTTTTGGTAGCGACGACCGTTACGCTGGGACCTATTTGTTCCGGAGGCGAGAACTCAATCACCATAATACGAAATTACGCATATTACGAAGGTGCAAACGCAAGCGAGATCGATCAAACCAGGGCATTACGACGGTTAATGGAGGCTGGATTGGCTTTAGTGGCTTCGACGTTGTTTAACGCCTTGTTCATTTCCATGCGCATGCACTTGTTGGGCAAACCGCTCGAGAAGATTATTGAAATTTTAGAACGCCACGCGCGTTCGATTTTAACCGATTTGGACAACCAGATTGACGACAACGGATACAATTCAAATAATGAAGTGCGATTGCACGAAGGTATTGCGGCTTTTAGCTTGGACATATCTGTTTTAGCGTACGTTTTGGAGAAAATGTCCAACATCGTCGACAGCTCGATGCAACTTCGAAAGCGATCTTCTTTATGTTCGAGTTCCCTAAACGGCGACTCGCCGTCGACGACGAACCAACTTCTGATTCAAGCGATTATCGAAGATCACTCTGTTTTCGCGGGTTTGGAAGTAGACGATTCCACCAAAGCGTGGTTGAAAAGTTACGACGTGAACTCGGTGACTAGACTTGGGAATTCCGTCACGACGACGGCAAAATCTAAGATCCACTCGTTTGCTGCCGCGGTAACGAAAATGGCGGGTGCGAAAAAAACCTCGATAACTAAAGAAAACGGGTCATTGTCAGTAATTCTAACAGAGGACGACAGAATCGAACTCAACTCATGGGAATTTAAAGTATTCGAGTACGGCGAAGAGGAGAAAAGGAGCAACGCCAACGCGAAACGCGCGGCGCTTCCTTCTTCCTACTCCAAAGCCTTCTCCTTTGTCGTCGAAATGTTCCATGAACTCGGTCTTCTTTCCGTTGTCGTTGATGAATCCGTTTTGCGCGTCTTTCTCCACGAAGTTGCAAAGCTATACCGGTCAAATCCGTACCACAACTTTGCACACGCGCTTGACGTCGCGCACACCACCTTCCGCTACATTAAATTGACAAAGTCGCGAACGAAAATCACCAAACTCGAACGCTTCGCTGTCATGGTTGCCGCCATCATTCACGATGTAGACCATCCAGGGTTGACTAACGCGTTCCTTGTGCGCACCGGAGATCCATTGGCGACCACGTACAACGATCAATCTGTGTTGGAAAACCACCATCTGTCGCATTTTTTCAATTTGATCCAACAGAAGAAAGAGGCGAATATTTTCGACACGACGCAAGGGCAATCGTCGTATTTCACGGAGGAGAGTTACCGCGAGGTCCGACGAATCATCATCTCGTGCGTTATACACACGGATATGGCCATGCACTTTAGTTTGGTTTCGAAGATGAACGAGTTTGTGGTGTCGCACGATTTTTTGGAGGCGGTGCACGAAGAGGAGAAAGGCGACGTAGACGACAAGGACGACGATAAGGACGACGATGACGACAACGAAAAAGATCCGCTCTTTGAAGATGGCTTGATGAAGAAAGACAAAGGTGCTTTTTTCAAAACAGACGACGAACGTCAATTGATGCTGAACGTGTTGTTACACTCCGCCGACATATCGAACGCGGTAAAACCGTTTCCGACATACAAAACTTGGGCGAGTAGGGTATTGGAAGAATTTTTTAAGCAAGGCGATCGCGAGAAGGCGCTTGGGTTACCGGTGTCGCCGATGATGGATCGAGAGACAACGATTGTTTCTGTATCTCAGATAAATTTTATCGAGTTTGTGGTGGCGCCTTTATACAGCGCATTCTCGAAGATGTTTCCAGAGACGCAGTCTATATGTGTTGAATTGATTGAAAATCGACGGATTTGGCAAGAACATTTTGAAGACGAAGTCGAGCGAGACGCGTCGACAACAGACGAACAGAAAAAAAGCAAGCGCGATCAGTTTGAGAAACGGTTCCGAGGGTTAATCGATAAGCATTTCTCGAGAACGAATGCATTTAAGGACGCGGAGGATCCAATCGCAAAGCGCGTGTTATCGACGCCGCCGAACTCACGGCGAGGTTCGGCGGTACACTCCTCGCCGCTCACCAGCGGCCGAAGCACGCCGTCCAGAAAACGAAGTATTTTATTGAACAACAATTCTGCTGGTGAAGAATGTGGGCACAACGGTGATTCCTTCGTGTCTATTCTTTCAAGCGCGCTCAAAGCGGCGAAGAAAAACGGATTGAGCCCTTCCCCGCGTCGCACGTCGCCGGCGAGCGCCAGCCTCCGACTCGCCGCCGCCGCCGACGAGACCTAAAAACGTAGGCACATCACCAACGGTGGTGATGTCGATGAAAACGCCCTCGAGATGATGATGATACCGAAAAAGAAGATAGAGTATGCGTCACGCTACCTAGGTAGTAGTATTTATTCGCTTTTTGTTTATTTATTTGTTTATTATCAAAGTGATGCGACTTTTTCGTGGAAATATTCTTTTTGGGGAAAAAAATCGTCAAAAAAAACGCCTCTTTTCTTTCCCCAACACTCTTTGGTCCAATAATGAACCGGCGGCGACTGACCCGTGCGACATCGGGACGCAAAAAGCGCCGTCGCGCATCGAACGCGGCGGTCGACGAGAGCACCAGCTGCTTTCCTCCTGCGACGACCCCAAAGTTGAGGAGGAACGCGTCGCGCTCGGGCGCGGGGGAGTTCGCGCCTCGAGGTCCTCCTTTGACGCGTCAACGCGCATGCCATGCGCTTCGCCAACACGAATTCGACGTCAACTGTCCCTTGTTCTCCTCGTCGTTGACTCGCGACTGCGCGTCGCTGATTTTACGGCGCGTCGACGCGAAAGATTTGGCGAGACTGAAAAGCACGTGCAAGTTTTTCGGCGACGAAAGAGGAAGAGGGCGCGCGATGATCGAGGAAGTGGTGCAAGAGAGGACGCGAAAAGGTGGAACGACGACGGACATGCCGGAACATTTTTGGTGCGTGTTTTCCCGTACTTTTCTCTCGCTCTCTCGCGCGTCGTGCACAGAAACGAAGAGAGAATACCAGAAGAAGAACAAAACGACGACGACGACGACGACGACGACGACGACGACTAGAATTCCGCGAGCGCGTGTGGGTGCGCGTGCATGGCGCGCGCAAAAAGCGCGTTTCCAGATAAAAAATTCTCGTTGACTTCTTCTATCGAAAAATGAAACGAAAAGACCTCTCTCTCTCTCTCTCTCTCTGACGCGCGCGCATGTTTTCTTCTTTTATGTACCGCAGGAAGATGAACGATTTACAGCGCCTGGACGTGTTGGAAAGACGCAAAACAACACTGACGTCGAATGATGTAAAATTGAACGCGTGGGTGCGGGTAAAAGGAAATTTGGAATACGTGAAACTGTTATGCGCGAACGGCTTAGAAGGCGCCGACGGCAGAGAAGAATTAGGGGGCGAGAATCAAGCGTCACCAGGAGTAGGAGTAGGACAGCAGCAGCAGCAACAACAACAACAACAACAACAACAACAACAACAACAACAACAACAACAACAACAACAACAACAACAAAGTCAACATCAA
>MDSZ01171613.1_pt1 | contig 16603 bp, 26 predicted proteins | sample 811201 | NCBI WGS metagenome assembly MDSZ01 (sample SAMN05326647, study PRJNA326480) | marine metagenome | isolation source: seawater | place: Indian Ocean: North | collected 2010
AAACTACCTATGCATACAAAAAGCAAGAAAAAGAATTCGTTAATTGCAAGTTTAAAGTGCCAAAAATAACCAGCATCTGGTCTTCCTGCTTTTGTTTTCGCTTCATTTAAATGTTTCCAATTAACCCACATATTTTCCTCCTAACAAATTTCTGCGTCTTGTATATTCCTCTATATTAAGTTTCCAAACAGTTTGTTCAGTATAGTATAATGTAATATTAGAGTGCCAATCAAGTATTCCTTGTTTGGCTAGTAACCCCATTAATCTATGGTTACGGCTAGCCTTGCCATTAGAATGTTCGTTGTCTATATTAGTAGTTATGTAAATTTCCTTTGTAGGACAGTAATTAATGAAATATGGAATCATTTCACGTTGTGTAATACTATTCCAATCTCCTTTGCCTAATCCTTTAAAATTATCTTTTTTGGGTAGCTCGCAGCCTCTGAACATTATTCTCCAAGCATTTTTTGAAACTTCTGGAAGGGGATGGCATCCTGCTACTGCAATTATTTCATCATTTTCTATTGCACATAGCCATTTACCAATTTCTTGGCACCAATCAAATTTCATTGCATCAAGACTAGAATTATTTTCATATCCTAGTGCTTCTGCTTTTTGGCAAAAGGATCTAAGTTTTGGTTTTAGGTTATCATTAATTATTTCTATTTTCATCTATAAATTTACATACTTTATTATATGCATTCTTGTCAAAATCCAATTTAAACTTGCTACAAAGCATTTTAAACATGTCTATATTTAAAAGGTCCTCTACACTATGTATAGCAAAATCATCACCGCTTAGATGCGTTGTATAGCTGTCTAAGACGCCTTTTAGCATAGCTTTTGCTTCTGCTACAGTATATAGTTCACTTATAAGAGTTCTTGTTTTTCCCACTTTGTATTTCCAAGATGTTTCAAAAAATCTTTTTATATCTTTATCAAAAACTACCAAATGTTTGCCATTAAAGAAATCACGTGATTCGCCCAAATCTCCATGTGTAACATAAATCAATTTTTCATCTTTGTCTAATATATCATATGGAATTTTTTGTGCTTCATGATTGCTACGTTCTGCAAAATCTAGTACAGGAGGTATAGTTGAGTTATCACTAAATCTTCTATCAAAATGATATTTGCTATATTCATGATTTAAGATATGACTACAAGGTTCCCAAGGATTGGCACCATTCCAATGATGATCATACCATCGCACATTAGAACAACTAGCTATCAGTCTTGCAATCTGATGTCCTTTAGAACCCATAAGGGCGTTTACTACTATAATGGGATTAGTTTTCATAGTATAATTATACTATGAATTACTTATATTGTCAACTATTAATTTAGGTCTACCCAAGCAGCACCAGTATAACCTTGGAATTTAGTGCCTGTTGAATTGAATATAAGCATACCTGCGTTTGGTGAACTTATTGCTGAATCTCTTGCAGTATTGTTAGCATACACCGGAAGTTGCATGTAATTCAAAGCAGTCAAATTTGTTGCTGAAACAATGCCTGTGCCTGAAGCTGAAAGCTCTAATGGTGCGTTGGAATCCGTAGTTTTAATAGTGTTGCCTTCAAATTTAATACCATCTGATCTTAAACCACCTGATACTACTACATCACCTGTACCAGATGCTTGGATTTCAATATCTGCGTTTGAATCAAGACCAACAATTCTATTTTCGAAATATTTAATACCACCAACTACAAGTGAAAATTGTGGTATTTCTAAATCACTACGTACTTGAATTTTATCATCATTTCCTCTTATATCTAAGTAGGTTTTTTCTGTGCCGGATGCGTCTGTCAAACGCACACGATATCTACCACTCATTACACCTGATGATATACTACTGGCTCCAACCATACCTTGTGTTCTTACAACCATCTTATGAGCCGCACCATCATAACCATAGTACTTGTCTTGGTAGATTAGATCGTTTTGATTATTGACTACTGGAGCGGCGACTGAGCCTCTTGATCTGTATCTTTCTATACTTCTAGCATTTGATGAATTTCCTACACTATAAAAAAATGAACTTTCAAAATTGTTTACTTGTGTGTTAGTTTCAATTACGCCACTTGAATTTAATTTAATAGGTGTTAATTCTGTACCACTTGAATTAGTTACTTTGAAAGATAAATCAGCTGGTACATTACCTGTTGATACTGTTCCATCAATATCAGAAATAATACTTGCACCACCGGTATAGCTAGTCCCATCATGTCCTACAAATTTAATACCAAAAATATTGTCATTATCACTAAGAGCAGTTGGGCTGGCTTTAGTCCCTTTTGATCTATTTAAAACTATGTTGCTAGATGTACTAGCATGATTGGAAAATACGTCTAATTTATTTGTAGCTTCGGTTAAATCTACATCACCGGAAATTGTTAAGTCTGTAATTGCTAGTGCTTGAGTAGCACTATTGAACACCAATGTACTATCGTCTGCTAATATGTTACCTTCAAATTGTGGTGCAGTAATAGTACCATCTATTGTGATGTTACCTATACCTGTTATATTTTGACTATTTAAATCTAGGTTTCCACCTAGTTGAGGAGTAGTATCTGCTACTACACTATTCAGGCCCGCAATTTCTGTACCGCCAATAGTTGTGCCATCTCCCGCGAAAATCTTTTTTGTGTCTGTGGTATATACTAATTCGCCCTCTAATGGGGTAACTAACAGTCTTTCTGCATTAGTACCACGTCTAAGTCTTAAAGCCATTTATAGAACTCCTGAAATATCGTTTCTTATATGTATTTATGCCATATTGCAATAATACTTATCTTCGTTTTTGCTTTGTATAATGTATTTATAAGCAAAATACTTATATATTAAAGAATGTGCCTTTGTTAATCTTATCAATAAGCTCTTGATAGGTTTCATCGCCACTCCTGATGCGTAAAAGCACTCTTGGCCCAGCCATTTCCGGAACTCTATGTATTACTGCTCCTGTTGTAAGAGTCAAGTGTTCAGTACAATAATGCACACGGTATATTTCTGGACCTGGATCTTTCATATTTTCGCCTTCGTGATACACTAAAGGTTCTCCACCATCTTCTGGTATCAAAGGCAAAAACATACTCCAATTAACTTCTGCATCAATATGTGTTTTAAATCTAAAGCCAGGGTCATAAGTTAGTATTTGTATATCAGTGACTATCAGTGGATTCCTGAAATTAAATTTACCTATTAATTCTTGTATAATTGGATATTCTATAAGTTCTTTACCTTCATATGCAGGAGCATATACCATTTTAAATTTGTCTGTAAGATTGCGTCTGTAAGGGTTATTCGCATTATATTTTAATTTAAATTCATTCCAAGGAAGATGTGTTTCTTTTGGAAACATATTATAAAAGTCTATAAACGATTGTCTATCTATTTTTATTTCATGTAAGACCCGATGATGCTCAGCTTCTGATATACCTCTATATCGCATTAATTTCCCTCCATAATTTTTGCCTTGTATCCTCTTGCATATTTGCTAGGGCATCTGCAGCACTTATTCCATTGAATGTAGCACAACAATGATCTGAACCATATACTAGCATACTTGGATTGTAATCTACTAATGAACGCATAAATGCTTTTGCATTTTTATGACTTTGTTCACTAGTTTTGTTTATATTAGCAGGCATTCTTTTCAATGCTCCATCATACCAAAATACACTACCATAGTAAGGAGCATGAAATTTTTTCAAAATTTTCCGTAGATTTTTAGTATCAGCAAAATTACAATGGTAATAGTTGTGTGTGCATTTTTGATATTTGTTCCAATGTTTGAGCCATGCTTCTTCTGACCATTTTTCTCGCATATGGTCTAATACTTTATGTGTAGGTTGATGTCCACGTCTAAACTGTTTTCCGTTAAATACATTCAATAGAGGAAATTTTTCATATAAATGATCAAGCCATTTTAAATAATCTAACCCATTCCAATAATCTATCGTATACCTTCTAACTTCTAAACTACTTTTGCTTATATCAACGTGATTGATAATAGTATCAGTATCAAAACCTCCGGCATCTAAAATATAATTTATATAAAAGCCAGAACTCACAGTCATTGCCCATTTTATAGGCATATTTAAATTGTAGGTTGGTTCTGGTATTTCATTGTGTACAACATAAGACAAGTTAGAATTCTTCAATAACATTTCTATTCCTTGATCGTGAGTTGAAGCAAATGTATCTTCGTTTGTTGGATCAATATAAGGAAATCTATAAGACACATTTAAAGTGCCCTCTTGTGGTAGGCTTAAATCTGAATGATAAACTTTAGCAGGACCGATTTTTGTAATTTTGTACTTTCCAAGTTTATGTTCTATCTCACGTTGGAAATAAGAATAAGGAAAAATTACTCCTGGTTTGACAACTATTGTATATTCAAAATCTTCAATGCAATTATCAATAGGAGAATAAGATTCAAAGAATTTCCAGTCTTGATTTTCTTTGAAACGATTTGCCATACAATAATCAAAGTTTAATTTTGTATAGTTTGTTACTACTCGATAAAACCAAGAATCTAAAGGATTATCATGTTGTATAACAAATGCTTTCATTAGATCTACCTTCGTTTTTTCATAAAAAGAGCAGTTCTTTTCTTGATGTCCCTTTTCAAACGTTCAGTATCTAGTCTAAAATCTACATTGGAAATATCTTTTTCATACTGTCTAAAGATGCCTTCAAGTTCTTTTTGAACATTTACTTTACGTCCATTTTCATCTTTAGACTTTTGTATGTCTATGTCCCAGATTTTGCCATCATGAAACACTACCCTAATGGTATGTATGTAGTCGATGGGGACTACTTTTAAGTCTATGTCTTTAAATACATCCGGCCATATATCTATTACATGCTTCGGAAGTTTTGTCTTATCCGGCGACACTTGACGTAGCTTTTGCTTTAGACTTTTTAATAGTCGGTACTAGTTCTTCAGCTTTCGCTCTAAGAGCTTTTGCTTCTTTGTACAAACCATCTGCCTGACTACGATATTGTGCAGCTAAGTCTGCATCTGACAATACATTATTGTCCTGTGAAGTTGGTATATCAGCTGTTTGCATACTCGCAACTGGTGTTGCTTCTGTGCTTTCATTTACTGGCACATCTGGTTTGATTGCAAGTTCGTCAATAGTTACACCTTTTTGTTCTGCAATCATTTGATTGAGTTCATCTAAAGGCATTACAGTTTGATGATCAGGTTGCATTTCTACTTCTTCAACTGCAACTTTCATCATTTTTCCTGTAGTATGAAATGCGGCTAACATATTTCTACCATCTGGTAATGTTGCTCTAGCCATCATTTCTGCAAACTCATAAGCATCCTGTCCTGCTTGTGATTCTACATATTTCATCAATGAATCATGTTCGTCTGCGGACAAAGCTGGAGTGTTTACTACAACTGCATGTTTGGCATCGCCAGGTACAGTTCTATATGCTACTACAACTTTATTTTTATTGTTTTTTAGTCTTCCGACATGTTTAAGAGCCATTTGCGTCTCCTTGTTTTTGTTGTTGCTTGGCAACCATATTTAAAAAGGTTTCTAACTTATTAAATACCGTTCCGATAGTCAACATTTCATTTGCTTTAAAAGCACCTCTTGATGTTGCCACTTCAATTGATTGGCGTAATAACTGTAAATCGTTTACAGTTAATTCTAAGGTCTTTCCTTCTCCTGGAGGTGTAGCAGGATCTGCAGGCTTACCAGCATCTTTATTTTGCTCTGGTGTTGGCGCGGCAGCGGAAATATCTCCTAGTTCGTTGATCTTTGCGTCTTCGCTCATAAGTATTTCTCCTTCGTATTATTTACTTATATTTCAAATGTGGGCAGGCTAAAGTGAAATAACTCATCTCTTTGCCCTCTTCAAACCCAATTTTTAGGACATTTTGGATAGAATCTCTGTCATCAACGTCTATATTTTTATCGATGTAGTACCTACCTTTTAGATTAGCCATTATCCATTTTTCAATACTTCCTTGTAAATTATAAGTTAATGGCACAGAAATGAATTCAAAATGTGGTGGGATTCTGTTAAGTTTCCGTAACTTAAAAAAGTTTAATGCATTGGGATCTTTAAGTTTATGCGGCTTGTTCATAGTGTGTAGTAAGTCCAAATGGTGCTTCAAGGTTTTTATCGTGATGACTATGTATTACAAATACTGTATCACAATAGTTCTCGTCACCCCAACTCTCCCAAGGATAACCATCTGTAAACATAATAAATTTTTTAGGTCGTATATCGTTTTCTTTCATATAATTCCAATTACAATCAAATTCGGTGCCGCCACCTCCCATAATTTGGTAATCTCTAATATCCATTCCGTTATCAGCAGTGAAGTCTTGTTCGTTGTAGACCTTAGTATCAAAACACCATAATTTGATATTAAAGTCTTTGTATTCGTCCATGATTCCTTTGACTTCACTTAGAAAATCTTTTGCCTGATCATTACCAATAGAACCACTCATATCGATACCAATTGCAATGTCTATTGTTTCATCGAAGTTAAGTCCTGGAAGTATTGCACCAGTATGCCAACCTTTTCTGTTAGGTCGACTAAACGTAAAATCATTACGTATTGTAGACTGTATTTGTTGTCTCAATATCTCACGCCAGCTCATCTTAGGTTCAGTAAGTTCCTTTATCATTCTTTCAATTTCACCAGGAACATTACCTGCACCAGCGGCTTGTGCCGCAGACATCATATTTTCTTTTATTTCATCACGGATCTTTTTAAGCTCATCTTTAGTATAAGAAGGCTTCCCATTTTTAGATTTTGTTTTTACGCCTGGACCTGAACCTTGTTTATCTCCTGCGCCTTCCCAGTCAACATGTTCGTCTAATAATTCGCCTAGTTGTTCTAATTCTTCTTCGTCATACTTTTCAAATATGTCATCATATACTGCTTCAGATGTCCAACCATCATATTTAAAATCTTGATAGCAGTCAATTAATTTAGGTTTTTCACCAATTCTATCACGTACCAATAAATTGTTTACAATATAGTCAGCCGCAATGTTATGAATACGAGCATCTCTATCTTCTCTACGTGTAAGATGATCAAAAACACAATGTAATATTTCATGTGCAATAACAAATTCAATCTCTTTGTTAGACATTGCATTGAAAAATTGTGTATTGAAATATAAGTTACGACCATCTACAGCCGCGGTAGGAATCCATTCGTCAGCTTCTTTAATACGTAGACGTGTAGCCATGTTACCGAAAAAAGGATGTCTAAGCAATAATCCAACACGAGCAACAACAATACGTTCTATAACGTCTGCTCTCATAGTTTCTAATTCTTCTTGTGTAATGTTTGGATCAGGTTGCCAATGTTTTTTGCCTATTTTTGTAACATCTGTTACCTTTGTAGTGCAAGTTGTCATAATATATTCCTTTGTTCAGTGCCTTATTATGTATTAATAATACTATATTTAACGTCAAAAGTCAAGAGAAAAAGGACGTTTTTTTGAATGAGAACGTCCAAACTCATTGTCACCGTTACGCCTTTTGAGCGGCTGTGATATACCTTCCATATTTCTCATGGAATTCATCAAAGCATGCAACTTCATCCGGGTCAATTGGTAAACCATACTGAGTAAGTGCGAGTTTAATACCCATTACAACTAACTCAGTTTCAAAGTTTGCCATTGAGAACTTCAAAAAGTTGTTGACTTTGTCATCAAACTTTTTATCATTTTTGTCTGATGCTTCTTTCAATTCGTAACATAATGACACCGTTAAGGAATACATGGCACTGATTTCTTGGGTGTTCAAGTCTGTTACTTTGCCGTCCAATATGTCAGTTGGATTAGGCAAGCTCGACGCAATTTTACGGTGAGCACTAAATTTCACAGCCAAACCTTCGCCGACTGCGCCACTAACTAAATCAGTAGTGGTATTCTCGTCATCGTCGTCTTCAAGTAATTCGGACACAAATGACCAAGAACGAGGTGTTGCAAAAGATCGACTTGGACTTTTAGGGTCAAAGTCATACAAGTCTTTCTTTGCAAAAGTCAAATAACCAACAACGTCTTTGTGGATTTTGTTTTCAGTTGCCCATGCAAACCAATCATCAAAATCAACTGCAAGTTCTAAATGAACAAAACGGTTAGCTAACGGAGCAGGCATTCTATATGTGACACCTTTATCGGCTTCTCTGTTACCTGCCGCAACAATCAGAACGTTGTCAGGAAGTTTATATTGTCCAACTCTCCTGTTTAGGATAAGTTGATAAGCCGCCGCTTGTACTGCCGGAGCGGCTGAATTCATTTCGTCTAAGAACAATACAATATTATCGTACTTAGATGCAAACTCTTCTGTAGGAAGTTCTGCAGGAGGTGCCCATACCATCGAAGATAAATTACTATCAAAGTATGGAATACCTTTAATATCTGTAGGTTCCCAAAGTGATAATCTAATATCAATAAGGAAACTATTTTTTAGGACGTTATCATTAATTTGTCCTACAATTTCGGATTTACCAATACCTGGAGGTCCCCATAAAAATATTGGACGTTTTTTGTTAAAAGCCCGTAAAATACTTTTCTTAGCTTTATTGGGACTTACGGTTCTTGTTAGTGTTTCTGTTGACATAATGTACTCCTTCTTTTTTCAGTGCCATACTTAATTTCTAAGTATGTATATAGTATAGCACCTTTAGAATAAAAGTCAACCTTTTTTTGCAATTATTTTGATTTTTTTTGTCTTGATAATGCTTTGTTTATGCCATATTTTTTCACATCACCAGAAAAAAGATGCAGTTCTAATGCTTTCTTTTCGTTCGTTACAATCATTCCGTGTGATCCAATCCAATATGGACAGTCTATAAATTCATCTAGCCAAACCAAAACGTTTGAAGTCAATTTAAAGTCTTGAGGAAAAGGGACATCATATGTTGTTAATTTAAGTTCTTCTGTGACAAACTCAATACCAATGTCAGTCAAACGTAAGCCGCCTGCATCTTTGTTCCTTGTATTTTGCCACCATACAGGCATATATTCTTGTAAAGTAGATTCATTTACTGATTTACCAACTTCTTTCAAGAATATTTTTGTGTATGCTTCTTTCCAATTCATGATTCAGTAACTTCTTCACCTTTAGTGAGTTTTACTACTGAAAATTTATTGCAATCAAATGTGTCGTTTAGTTTCTTTGCAAGATTAATTGCATGTCCTGGATTACTAAAACTAACTTTTTTATATTTTGGACCAGGATAGCTTGTAAGTATATTTTGTGTTTTAAGATTAAAAGGAGCACCTTCGTAAAATACAGCCCAGATAGCATCGGCTTGTAATACTTGTTCACTCTTATATGTCTTTTTATCGACATGTTCTAATAATATATTAGGTTTTGGTCTACTCATTATACATAGTCCTTGTTAGTTAACTACGTATATTTATCTCTTTTTTAGTTAAGTATGTACTTAATAATGGTAAATTTTACCATTTCCCGCCCATATCCATGTTTACTTCTATAACTTCATCATTATTGGATTTGTTCTCTTTGACAAATTTTTCTAAGTCACCATGTAATCTTGCCATAGTAATACCTAAGGTATATGCAAGGTTCTTAGCCTGGGCTATAGGTAAACGTATCTCTGGAGCATTAGAACCTTCTGCACTTTTAACCATTTGAATAAAGTTTTGTATTGCACTGGTATTTAAAGGTTCATTTGTTGACACGTGATAACTCCGTTCGCATTTCTAATTCAGTTTTAAAAGGCCCTTTGCTTTCATAACGTTCAATAGTAATTAGCTTCGGACAAAAACTTTTTACCCAACCCTTATCAAATCTAATTATAAAATAACCTGCACAATAAAGGCTTTTAGATTTATTAGATTTACTAAACATTGGCAATTTTCGTTTTACATCGTACACAGGATTGTGCGGTATACAACTGGTAGGCATACCATGTACAATTTTTTCTGAAGGTGCAGTCTCTGTTATATCTAATTTAGTCCAGTTAATTTTTCCTAAGTTTTTAGATATTGCGTTTTGTGTATTAAAATAATGACATTGTCCATGACTGTCATTTAACATGTATTTTTCATTGTCGTATGATAGTGTACCAATTTTCTCACCATCGTCTTCAACGAGCCAAAATTTATTTTTCAAAACTTCTTTTGCTTTTATTGTCATTGTGGATACCTCGCATTTAGTGGTTCAGCAAAATGTGTAGCTTGATCTGCAACCCTTCGCATATCCCATTTTGCACAAAATTTCATTAATCTCATACCTACTTGACTGATATCTTTTGCAATCATATGCTCTTCTATTACATCATCAAGTATTTTTCTAATGTCACTAGGTTGTGCAGTCAAATCGCATAGTGTAACATTGCGGTTGTAATCGTCCAATACACGATGCTCATTACCATCATGATCAACCCATCGTTGTAACATCATGTTATTCCAGTTGTATCCTTTAGTATCTTTGTCAGCGAATGCTTCTATTAAGCCGACTTTGTTCTTTGTGCCTTTTTTACGTACACCTGGATATGCACTAAACACATTATCACTAGTATCGCCTCTCATACATTTCTCAAATAACATAAATTCAGGATTAGGAGCAGGCTTAGGCTCACCTGTTTTTTTATCTATTACAGGCTTACGTTTTTTATCATCAAAGTATCCTTCATGTGTAATAATAGTGTTACTGACACCATTATATTGCTTTACGTTAGGAGCAATCAATTGTGCAAAGTCACCGTCAGTACTAATGATAACATGATTATCTTTAGGGTGTGCATGTATCCAACCTGCAATAAGATCATCTGCTTCTAACTGCGGATGTTGCATCATAGTACAATTAGTTTTTGTACCAATGAAGTCTTTAAATTCATCAAAGATTTCCCAGAATACTTTATCTTCTTCTTGTTGTGCTTCTGTCAAAGCATCTCTAGCTTCAGTACGATTTCTTTTGTAAGGCTCGTAATAATCCTTACGCCAACTACGTCCTTCTAAGCAAAATACAACATGATCTGCTTCAAAGTCATTCCATGCTTTTTTTACACTATTAAGAGTAATATGCAACGCCATACCAATCTTTGTATCAAGATCGCCTCTAATTACGTGCCTTGCTCTAAAAAATGTATTTGCGGTATCAACTAGTATGTATGTGCTCATTTAATTCTTCTCTTACGTATCGTTTAAGTTCATGGTCTCCAATGTCTTCGGGTATTTCATTTTTGTAAAATAATCTATAACTGTCACTGCCATATTTCCCGATTCCATATAACATAGTAGCATCATTTCCGTCCCATGTCAAGAAATCTTTTGACATTTGGCGTATTCTTTTTTCACGAACATTAACCATTCCTAATGGTTTTATTATTTCTTTAATTAATTTTGGAGAAGTTTTAAGAAGAATTTCTGGAGTAGGGCATGAATCGAAAAGTACAGGTAATACTCTTTTTACTTGTATTCTACTAGTTTGGTTAAGGCATATTACTCCAACCATATGTTGCCATACAGATTCTACCTGTTGTTGGACCATAAGGTCTTCTCGCATCATGATACTTCACTTTTGTTCTTATCAATTGGAATAACATTTATATAGCCCATATCTCTATTTGGAGAGTGGCCTTCTTCTTCTAGCATTTGAATAACAATGGTTCTAAACCATGCATCAACTATTTGCTCATTAGTTTCACCAGAATAACCTGCATCAAGCAGTTGCTCGATAAACTCATTATTCCAGTCTAGTTCAAAGAATCCGTTCTTTATATCTTTCGGATTCACTTGTGTATCGATTACTGCTACCCAAGGTTTACCAGCTTTTGTAGCCGCTTCTTTTTCTAACTCAAGTGTTTTACGTCTTGTTTGTTCGTTAGTTGGAGGACTTTTCTTTTTCTTTTTTCCGATAGCTTTATCGAACCAGTCTTTTACTTTGTTCATCACCATCCTGCCTTTCTAATTGCATCCGAAGGATCTTTTATTTCAGCCTTCATTGCAGTTTTATGTTGTTTATTTTTATACGTCATCTTATGTTCCCCAGGCATTTCCGAATAAGCTGATGTGGAGCCTTGGTGTGAAGCGCCAACCTCGCTCCATACATGCTTCGGCGACTTCTTTAACATTGAGGTTATACTCTTCCGAACGTCCGCCCAACGGCATGAGATATACTGGGCAATCGATATCTGCGTCTCGATATGCTTGTACAGCTCTAGTAACTTCATCGAAGTCATTTTGAGTAGCGACAACAAACTTGAGATAAATGTTGCTATTGTTAACAAGCTGATACTCAAAAGCAACATCAGGTTTAATTGCAGTTTCCCAAGGTTCTCCGCTAACTGAAAGTTTTGGGGAACAACTCCAAGTGACTTTAAAGTGGTTTTGACTTTGTAGATAGTCGAACAACTCGTCGTGTAAATGTTGTGTAGTATTTGTTTCAAATGTGACATTTTTTAAATCCCTCATTCGTGGATGTTTAAATAAATCGACATACAATCTCTGCCACGCCAGTAGAGGTTCGCCGCCGGTAAAGATTAGATGAATATCTTGGCCGTTGTCCATTGTCCACTTACCTTCTGGAGTTAAACTTAATAAATGTTCGACTACTTCATCTATAGTAGCTAATTTATTAAAATGTTTAAATTCAGGATAGATACTTGCATATGTATCACAACCTGTGTGTATTATAGGTAAGTCGTTAAATTCTTTTGTAGTCTTATGTACGCCTGCGTCAATAAGAGCTTTTACTTCTGCATTGTGCTTTTTGCCATCTTTATGTTGTTCCCAACGGTCACGTTTTTCATCTGTACCAAAATTCATACAACGAAAGTTACAACCAAATGTACGTAAAAATACGGAAGGGACGCCAACAAAACGTCCTTCACCTTGCACACTATAAAAGGCTTCTGAATACCTTAATTTTTTATTTTCCACAAGCAAACTCCTGTTGAAGTTTAACATTATCGATAAACTCCTTCTTTGTTGCTGGATCTTCTTTAAATGCACCACGCAATACAGTAGTCTGTGTCAAACTGCTAGTTGCTCTAATGCCTCTGTTTTCACAACAACCATGTGTTGCTTGCACATAGACACCTACATGTTCACTACCAGTTTCTTTCTGAATAGCATTTGCAATCATTACATTAAGTTCTTCTTGTAATGTGCCTCTCATAGCACACCATTGTGCAATACGTGTATATTTGCTTAATCCAAGTAATTTAGGTCCTGCAATAATACCAATGTATGCTACACCTTTTACAGTTTGATGATGATGTGAGCACAAACTTGTAAGTTCACTTCTTACTACCAACATGCCTTCATAACCATTTTCTATATAGTTTGGAAAACTACTTGGATTAGGCATTGGATCATAACGACCAGACATAATCTCATTAATATACATTTTAGCCATACGTCTTGCAGTATCTTGGCTATTAGGATCTGTCTTTGTATCAATTAATAATTTTTGTAATACATTTTCAAAAGCTGGAATAGCTTCTTCAATAAGTGCCTGTTTGTCGCCTTCTTCTAATACTTCACTAATGTTATCATTAGCCCAATATCTAATGCCTGCTTCTTCTAATTTTGCTTTTATTTGTTCACTTTTGCTCATTTCTTTCTCCGATGTTAAGGCAGTGGATTGCCAATACAATGCATAATTTTAATTTATTATACATTGTATTTAGGTTTTTGTCAAGTATTTTACTCAATATTTTAAAAATATTTTTCCAATACCTCTAATTGATCATGATATTCTGATATCACTTTCAATTCTTTTTCAACGGCATCTAAGACATCAGGGTGTTCACCTACGCCTGCTCCGTTTTTAAGATAAATTTCAACATTCATTGCATGTTTAGCAATGTGTCCTCTGGCATGTTCTTTCATTGCCTTTAACATGTTGTCTCTATCATATTGTCCGATACTAGCCATACTTTACCTCCTGTACACTAAAAATCAAATCGTTCTTGTTTAGCAACGTGTTCATAATAATCTTTAGTTGCGTCTGGCACTTTTTTATAATTTCCTTTATCAGGGATGACGTGCCTCACTCCTCCCCGAGGATCATCCATGTCGCCCTTGCGACGAGGAATAAGATGGATATGCGGATACATTACAGTTTGGCCTGCGGCCTCGCCAACATTTTGTCCAATGTTAAATGCATCACAGTATCCCCGGTCTACCCAATCATAACCCCATCTATATGCGGCTTTGAAACAAGTAACCATTGATTTCCAATTATCTTCTTTCGGTACAAAAAGGACATGTCCCTCTGTGACCGGATAACCATCTTTATATACAGTATAGTCTTTAGTATCAATTAAAACGTTTGTCCAAGGTTTAACCATTTTTTATTTCCTGTTCAAGTTTTGCTATTGTACGTCTTTTTTTAAAAATTTGTTCTTTTACTGGTTGCATGTGTTGAAACTTAGAATTTTTTTCTTGCATTTTTTTTAAAGTTTCTATATCTTCTGCTACACTTTTTTCAAGTGCTTTGATGTAATTTTTCTTATCCTTATGCATTATACTGACCTACATTTTCCCAAGGATATACTAACCAAACATCTTTTTCTGTCTTGTTCACGGAATGACAACAATAATTTACACATTGATCAAATTCACTTGCTAAATTATCTGTCAGTACTGCAAACCTAACATTCTTGCCCCAAACTTTTTCCCATACATCAGAATGATCAGGTAAACAACTAGCCTGCCAATCCTGTTTTATCCAATTAAACGTAGCCCCAGTATCGTTTATATCATCAACTATCAAAATATTTTTTCTTTTGGTCGGATTCCATCTGTTCTTAAAAGTAGCAATGTCGTGTTCATACCCGAACGCATCTTCGGCCATCCATAATTTACTTTCGCTTTCGGTGCTATCATCACGTAAACTTACTTTTAATGTTTCACAACGTATACCTAACATATTACTTAGTATAGTAGCAGGTACATTTCCTCCTCTTGTGATTCCTACAATATAATCTGGTTTCCAATTTTCCTTAAACATTTGATTAGAAATACTTAAACACATATTTTCTACATCAGTCCAAGAATAAAAATGTTTATTTGTCATCTTGCGTCCTTACTCACTCTCCATTTAAAATACTTTTCATTTTGCATCCATTTTCCATTTACAATAAATCCCCAATCTCTAACTTTTGGTCCAGGAATAAAAAGTGTCCATGCATTGATACCTTTTTCTAATTCTACTCTGTGTAAACTCTTTGGTCCTGCAAATCTAAAACTACCAGGGCCTCGCCAAAATCTACCTTTAGGTGTCACCTCCCAGTATCCTCCTTTTAAAATGATTGTTAAATATGGCCACGGGTGATCATGTAATTCATCTGGATCACCTTGTAAAAATTTATGTAAAAAGATATTGAAAGGAAACCATTTGCGTTCTTTTAAGAACAAATAGTAACGTATTAAGTAAGGTTTTTGTCCTACACGATCAAGTATTACTCTTTTACGATCTTTAAAAAAATTAAACAACATCTTTTTGTTTACCTACCCAATCTTGTCTTACAAGGTCATATACATGTTTAAATTTTAAATAAACATTTTTTAAACCAGGATATTCTTCACACATTTCTTCAATTTCATCAAAATCTATTAAATCTAATTCTTTATCTAATCCTAAGTCATATGTAAAAGTAGGAGCAAATGTTGAATGGGTAGTAACACATGAAGTATCTGAAGTGCTAGTCAAATTTATAACATATTCGCTACCGGAGTCAGTAACACCATACTCATTCGACGCCATAGTGTAGTCAATATTACTAATTGTAATTTTATCGTCACCCATTTTTAATCTCCTTATATAAGTCTGTACCAGAAAAATATTCTTTCTTTAACACATCAACTTGTGTAATTAATTTAGGAAGGTATTTTTCATAATTTTCCATATAGTCTGTAATCTTATCTACAATTTTTTGCTGATTAGATATGTATGAATTGTAAGATTCAGTCCATTCACTTGGATATTTAAATGTATCCAATGCCATTTCAGTATAACTAAGTCTATCTGGAACCATAGGCAAAGCCCCTACTAAGGCTCCTTCATACCAGCTTATACCTAGTGTCTCTTGTAGATTTGCACTAAACACAAGTTTGGCTTGACCTAGTAAATTATGGTATTCATTTTTACTTAATTGTTGATCTTGACAAACTATAAATTCATATTGTGGTAATTTATCTTTTAGATTTCTAAATATATCAACCTGTTTTTCAGGAGCAATCCTGTGTGGAAATAAAATTAAATCTTTTTTAGGCATACCTTTGTACTGTTCTAATGAACTAGCAAGATACTCCATTGGCCATCCTGCACGTACAATTTTACCTTCTTGTTCATAATCTTCTTGCATACAAGCAAGTAAAGTATTACCAAACATTTCTATGTGGAAGTTAGTTGCAAAAAAATTATGATCATATGTTTCAAACATAGACTGTTCAGCTAGTCTTACCCAAGGTTTATCACCTATAAGTCTACCTAGGAAATCTTGTGGATCATAACTACCTGCATGCCAGAGACCACCAATGCGAATGTTAACACCCAATAGTTCTGCCATATAACGTAATTGAATAACTGTAGGATTCCAGGCATCGGTGTAGATAAAATAATCGCCGTCTTG
>MDSZ01099570.1_pt1 | contig 16599 bp, 20 predicted proteins | sample 811201 | NCBI WGS metagenome assembly MDSZ01 (sample SAMN05326647, study PRJNA326480) | marine metagenome | isolation source: seawater | place: Indian Ocean: North | collected 2010
TATGATCCTCCAAGTTTTGCCTACGGTATTATTATAGATGACAAATATATTTTCAGTATTTACACTAACTTTAAGAACCTTAAGAGTACAAAAAAACAACCTAAGAAAGAGGAGGATAGGCTAAAGTATGATGAGGATGTAAGATTCACTTATCACAAGGAAGGTATTCGAGAAGTTATGGGAAAGATTCTAGCTGATGTGCTAGGAACTATTCAGTAGAAGACCTGAATTATCATGATAATAACTGCCAAAGCCAAGCATATCATAGTTTTTAAGGTGAACATTGATTCACCTAAAAAACACCAGGTTAATATTGGAAATAATATTAGGCCAGTAGAGGAGCCAATAAATCTAGCTGCCCAAACTGAATCCGTTGCCTGCACTACAGATCTCCAAGCATACCAAAAAGCTATCGAGGTGGGTACACCTAAAACAAACGCCGCGACAAACGGCTTGTCTTTCCACCAGTCTGATAAGTATTGGGAGTTCAACTGAAACCATCCTAATACTTGACCTACAAAAAATAACGCTATTCCTATATATATCATTAATGTGTCCGCAATGAAATCCCGGGCGAGGCATATCTGGATGATGACTCTACGACTTTAGAAAGCTCTAGTATTATTCTATATTCAATAGATTTTAGGTGTAGAGTTTCTACTTTTTCAACTTGTGCTTCGTGTATAATTTCATCAAGCAGGTAAGATAGTGATTCTACGGCGGCTTGAAGTTCTAAGATTGTAATAAACTCTGATGGTGATAGCTCATTAAACTTGGTATAATGGTCTTCCATTAATGCGTGGGTACGATATGCTAGTGGCCTTACGTTTTCCCTTATAAGAAGTAAGACCTGTACTTTAACTGGTACTTCTGCGCTCATTTAAATATCCCAACAAGTCAGTGTAGCCACCAATTTTTTTCACCGCGCCGGAATCAAAGTCATTCGATAAAATTATTGGCACTGTTTCTTGATTGTGAAAGTCTTTATAGTCCTCTAAAATATCTCTATTGTTTTCGTAGTCCAAAAAAATATTGTCTATTTTCTTTTCCTCACAGAGATTGATTGAGTGTATACAATATGGGCACGTGCTTCTTCCAATTATTATCATTCTTTCGTTAATCAAATAGCATCTCCTTTTTTGCAAGCGGCGAAGTTTTGAATGAAGATACTACTTCCTCTGGGCTGCCAAGAACAATCAAATCCTCTTCTTTCCTAGTGCCTGAAGAAATCTTCAACAAGGAAAAAGATTTTTCGGACAAATCACTGCCTTCCTTAAGGAGGAAGTTCCTTACCTCATCATAATTTACTATAGAAATAATTTTTTCTGTGTTTATAAAAATCTTTTCTAGTTTTGTTGACCTCTCATATCCTGTGTTTGTTATGTTTAGTCTGGTTATTGATACTAACATTTAACTTCCTACGCTTTTTAGTATGAACGCCCCTATAAGACCCACCACAGAAGTAAATAGAGTCCAGATCATTCTAGATGATGTTTGCTTCCAGGTTTCAAGCTCTCGAAGTCTTGCATAAAGCCCCTGATCTGGATTGTAAACTGCCTCTTTTATTTTTGCGACGGCTTCAGCCATTTCTTCCTGTTTGTTACTCATGACGTCCATGCCTGTGCATATTCTGTCAAGTTTAGACTGTATCTCTAAATTCAAATCTTGCTGATCAACCATGATGAACACCCCCATGTTACATCACTAAATAGTTTTTAACTATGAACAATGCTGTGATTTGTTAACAAAAGAGTTCCTGCAACCGAAACTGCGTTTTTAAGAGCGCAGCGTGTAACTTTTGCAGGATCAATTATACCTTCCTTTATTAAATTCTTTTTTTCGCAAGTAAAAAAATCGTAGCCCTCTTCGGGTCCGCTATCTTCTAAAGACCACTTTGCCACATCAGGACTCATTCCTGCATTTTTTGCCATTGTCAGAAAAGGAGACTCCAGAGCAGAACGGAATATACTTAAAGTTGCAGCTTCTGCTTCAGTAGAAAAATTAGGCGCAACATGCTTTGCAACATATAACAAAGTGCGACCTCCTCCGGGGACAATACCTTCTTGTTGAGCTGACCTAACTGCTTCTAGAGCATCTTCAATTCTATGCTTTTTCTCTATCATTTCTACTTCTGATGCTGCACCTACTCGAATTATTGCAACGCCAGAAGAGAGCCTCGTGATTCTTTGTTGCATTCTGCTTGCAAGATGCATATCTTCTGTGTTCTCTATATCTTCTTTTATTGCTGAAATTGTTTCTTCGACTTTTGAGTAATCGCCTTCACCGTCTACGATGGTGGTTTCCCTCTTCGATATTTCAATGTTTCTAGCTGAGCCGAAATCATTTAAAGACACTTCTGTTAGCTTGTGCCCAAGTGATTGCTGGAAGAATTTGGACCCAGTGACTGTGGACATATCCTCCATAATTTGCCGGCGTTCTTCACCATATCTAGGAGCCTTGATTGCAGCGACCTTCATGGTTCCTCTAACAGTGTTCATAATCAGAGCCGCGAGTGCTTGGCCTTCGATTTCATCCGCCACGATTACGAATGGTCGGTTTTCCCGGGCGGCGATTTCAAGTGATGGTAATATATCTGAAACGTTTTCTATTTTTGAATCTGTAATTAAGAATAAAGGATTATCATAATTGCAGACTGAACGACGTTCGTCAGTTACAAATGCAGTCGCGGCGTATCCACTGTCAAACCTAAACCCCTCTACCAGCTCTAGCGTGGTCTCATGAGATCGAGCGGGTTCAATAGTGATTGAACCACCTTTTCCTACTTTACTGACAGCAGTTGATATAAGAGACCCTATACTTTCGTCGTTATTTGCAGAAATAGTTGCAACGTGCTGGATGTCTTCTTCCGAAGATATGGGCCTTGAGATATCATGTATTAGGCCGGATGCTTTTTCAAAGCATTTATCGAGACCCCTTTTAATTTCTATTGGCGATACACCTGAAACAATATGAGTGTGCGCTTGCTTCAAAATTTCTCTGGCGAGAATTGTGCTTGTGGTAGTTCCATCTCCTGCTTCTGTGTTTGTCATCAAAGACACTTGCTTAACTACTTGGGCACCTGCGTTTACATGGGGATCCTCAAAATTAATATTTTGAGCCACTGTAACTCCATCCTTTGTTATAAAGGGATTTTTATTTTTTTCATGGATTAGGACATTTTGTCCCTTTGGGCCTAATGTTGCGGCCACATAATCTGCCAAAGTATCAACACCTTGCAATACTTTATTGCGAAGTTCTATTCCGTTATTAATTTTTGTCGTCATTTTTCCTCTCTTTCAAAGACAAGTATATTATAACATTTTATTATTTTTTGTAAAGCTTTTTTATTATTAATTTTGGTTATTTGGTCTTGGGTATCCCACCTGAGTGACCGCTTTCTTTCTCTCGTCTGATGCAGCCCTATTGAGTGCTGTACCCTGAGATCTTGAGAATGGCTCGGTATCTTGAACTGTATCCTCATCTCTTAGTTGAGGTGTCTCTTCATACATATCTTCTATCTCTCTAGCTACTTTAAATATATTCTCATCTATAGTATCTAGATTTCCAAGTACTGCGTACCAACCCTCCATTCTTTCCCTGTGCTCTTCCGCTTCTTGAGGTGTAATTGTGCGGGCGCCTTCAAGCTCAGTTAGTTTTGTTTCCATTTCGCCAACTTCGTCATTTATTTTAGTGGCTATGCCAAGTGCAGCTTTTTGTGACCAAAAGAGATCTCTATCAGATTTCAACTTTTGCTGAAACCCTCTGTCTACCGCTATTCTTGCGTCAGCATCGCTTTCCCAGTCTTGCGGATCATATTCAATGGCTTTTCTATTCTTAATGGGAGCATTAACATTTGAAAATGTCGACATCTTAACTGTATCTGTGTCTTGTGGCGGCCCTGGTGGATTTAAACTTGGAATGTCTAATGTGTCTGCTCCCCCGTCATGTACGTCTAGAGATGATGGGTCGATTGGTTCAACACCGTCTGCGGGGAAGTCGCTACCTGCTTCAGCTGATGAATTTAAAATCTCTCTCCACTCCTCTTTTGAAAGAGCAGACTCAATAGAGCCGGAATCACCATCCTTCATAAAAAAATCCTTTACTTTGCCAAGAGCAGACCTCCAGTCAAAAGAGCTTTCATTTACTAGATTACTTTGTTTACTAAATTTTCTCCAGCTTTCCATTATTAATTTCATATCTTTCATTTGTCTGCTCCTTTTGTTGATTTAAATTCTTCTGTCTTTGAGATAACATTCGTGGAGGCATTGATAGCCTCATCTGCAAGAGCGGACTGTTGCATACCGCCTGCCATGTAGGCATAGGTATTGTCTTGTATTGCCTTTACGTTCACGAAAATATCAAATAGAGATTCATTGAGAAGCTTAGTTACTCTGTTTAATACCGTCTGTGTATTTTTTCTGCCGACATTGATGGCGCCGAAGAAAGCTTTTTCTTGATTAGGGCCGAGTACGCGGTGGGTACTATAGCTATCTACTTCTGCCACCATTGCCTGAGTTAGGCCAAACTGTTCTGTAGAGAGCCAGCCGCGGGTCTGCTTTAGGGCTACTATTTTCTGCTCTCTACTCATGGCATTGTAGCGCTTTGTAGATTGTTCTGGTGTGAACCAATTGCTCTTTAAATTTAATTTTCTCACTCTTTCCCTCTTCTCAGCGGAAACAGAATATAATTTAAGAATACTAATTTTCCCCTTGCCGACAGATTTAGGACCTCCATTATTGGCAAGGACAGCCCTTCGCGCAACTTGGCCTGCGATGCCTTTGAAGCCTACCACGGCCTTGTTATCGAGATCATATCTTGGCGCTTGGGCTTCGTCGTTGATTTGTGCCATTGTTCCAACGACTATGTCGATGAGACCCCTAAAGGCATCTCCGGTGCCAATCATAGCGGAGGCGCCTCTCTTTACATACTGTGGCCGGGGCTCATAGTCTGGTGCTGCCTTTTCTTCATCAGACAACTCAGCATCTGGATCATAGAGCTTGAAAAATTTATCACTCAACTGTGTCGCCCAGCTTAAGTTTTTTAGAAAAGCATCCACAAACGCCTGGTCAAAACGTAACTCTTCGGCTAAAGATTTGTTATATTCTTCCATTTCCTTGGTAAAAGCGAATGCATATTTTTTCTCCATCTCTTCTGGGGATGGATCTGCGATACCGGGTAAAGCATCTATAAAAGCTTGGCCTCTTTTCGGGAGCTGAATGCACAGCCTAGAGTGTTTTGAAGATCTAGAAAGTATATCGAAAATGTTGTCTAAGGTAAAATCAAACCTATACCACTTTAAAAAACCATTAACGTTCTGACCTTCTTTCTCTTGACCTTCGAACCGTTTCGTTACGGCAACATATCTCATCAAGTCGTGGTCAAACTTGGGGTTTGTGATGTCTCCGACAAGGTCCCTAAAAGAACCTCCGACGTGTAAATTTCCATCCTGGTACAGTTTCAAACTTACAGGCATGGCTGTGCCACCGTCAGCCCTGGAAAGAAAATCCGCAATGGTTCCTGTGTTTGCTTTTACTTGTTCACCTTCCATTAAGACAGCTAGAAATGCTTCAAAGCTAAAGCCCGCAGAAGCAGCGTTAAAGTTTGCTATAATCTTTGTTAGTGTCTTGTAGAAAACTAAGTAAGATAAAGCTACCTGGATCTGTTGTGCTTCTGAAGTTTTTCCTTCTTCTCCAAACATTGCTTGCATGGCAGCGTCAGGATTGTCATAGAAGTTAGAAATTGACCTAATCTTTTCTACAAAATCCTGACCTCTGATATTCTCCAAAAACTGCAAGAGCTTTTTTCTCTCAGGGCCGTCGATTGGCCCTCCGCCTTCGCGTGTAACGTCAGTCCAGCCCAGTTCTGTTACATCTATCTCTGGTATCGCATCCAGAGTCAGGGTCATCGACTTTCGTTCGTTAAGAAATTGTTCTTTTAGAACCTGAAGTTCGCTCTTCGCTTGTTTGAATAGCGTGCCCTTCTCAACCTCGTACACTTCTTCTATGAGCGAAAATAAATCCCCCATAGTTGAGATTGATTTTTGATTTTGGTTAGTTGATAAAAATTCTTTGTGCCACGACATTGTTAAACCCCTGCTAGTAATTAGATAATTTCGTCAGCAATTCCCATTTTAATTGCTTCTTCGGACGATATGTAAACATCCTTTTGAGTTTTTAAAAGTTTTTTGATTTTAGCTGGGGTCAACTTTGTATAATTTGCTAAACATTCAATATATCTTTCCTGGATCCATTTTATCTCTTCTAGCTCGTTTTCCATAGAAAAAATTGTCCCGCCGGTGCCAGCCATAACATTGTGCAGCATGATTCTGCAGTTTCTACCTACTTTTCTTTTGCCTTTTGTACCTGCGGCTAGTATAGGAACTCCAGCAGACATTACCTTGCCTATACCCAAAGTTTCAATATCGCACGTTCTATGTTTTATCATGTCCATTACATCTAAAATGGAAAACATATCAGACGCAGTACCTCCATGAGTCGATACTACCATAGAGATTGGCCTTGCGAGAATGCTAACTGCAGACGCGTCATCTTCCGTTGGAGTCTCTATTTCAATATGTGAAGTGTTTTCAAGGTATAAGAGAGCGGATGTAACATCAGCTCCTTTTTGCTCATTTATATCTCCGTATAACGTTAAAGTTCTAAGCTCATTCTCAGGTAGAGATGGAGCTTGAATATTGTTGACTATAACAATACTTTTTTCGTCATTTTTTAGTGACTTCTCTTTCTTTAAGGGCTTGTCTTTTTTCTTTTTGCTTAGATTTATACTGCTGGTCATTTTTTACCTTTTCTAGTTTTCTTTCTAACTTTTATATAGTAACACAATTTATAGCGTGGGTCAATAAAAAAGCCCCTCATTGTTTTAATAATGAGGGGCTTAAGACAAGTGAGTTTTGTATTACTTTTTACCCTCTTTTAGAGAGAATTCTTTTTGTAACTCTTTTTAAGACTTCTTGCACAAGGGCGTCTTTATTTTCATATGTAGCACCATATGCAGAATCGCTGCCTCGCATTCCAGGAGGCTCTTCTTCATCTTCTTCTGGCATCTCTGGCGAGTCCATATCATCCATTGGGTCATCGCCCATATCACCCATTGGGTCATCACCCATATCATCGTCCATATCATCGTCCATGTCATCGTCCATGGCCTGGCTAAGTCTTTCTCCCAGACTTATTAACAATCTGGCTTCTTCCTCTGTTAGGCTGACGTCTGCTTCGTCCATTTCGTCATCCATGTCGTCGCCCATGTCGGCATCCATGTCATCATCCATGTCTGGCATTGGCTCTTCAGCTGGCTCTTCAGCTGCGGGTTCACCCATGTCAACCTCCATCTCGTCGTCTGGGTCTGCTTGTTCCGCAATTTGTGTTGCGAGAAAGCTGTCAACATGCCTATTTACGTCTGCAAGTCTCATGAACCTTCTTATTGTGGATTCATTTAATAATTTTTTATCACTCATCTTTATATCTCCTTTAACTGAAGTCGTGATCACTTAGTAATACAACTATAAATAGTAACTTTCCTTGACAAAAGTCATATTTTTATTCTCTTAGAAAGCTTCTTTAATGCTGATTTTTCAATCTGCGAGACTCTGACTAAAGATATACCTAGTCTTTTTGCTATCTCTGCCAGTGTCATAGCACCATGTTTTTCAATAGAAACGTTGATACAATTATCATCCTCAGGATAATCTATCCAACATCTACAATCCTGTTTTTCGCAGCAGGATCTTTTTTTATTCATATTTTTCTCCTAGATCTTTTTCTATAATATCAAATATCTGTTGCTTATCATCTTCAGTTAAGCCTAAATCTAGCATGATGCGCTCGCCGGTGGTGACATCTTGCTTCCATTGCTTAATTCTTTTTTTGCCTAGCAAAGTTTTTTCTTTTTTTATTTTCTCTATAACGGGTAAAATTACAGGATCACCTGATATGTATAGTTCCATTATAGTGCAAAAAAAATGAGTCTGACTAAGGCCATCAAAACGCAACTTTATTTTCAAATCTGCCGATTGCTTCTCTTCGCAAGAAAAAACAAATTTAACTCTTTTTTCTTTCATTTATTCAAAATGTGAGTTCTGCTCTCAGATAACCCTGAAGAGCTTTGTTTAATGAAGGCCGCTTTGGCTCTAAATTCTGTTAAGTTTCTTGCCCCTGTGTACGACAAGCCTGATTTAATATTTTTAGAAAGTTTAAACAAGATGTCCTCAACTTGGCCTTTATATGGTACTGTTGTTGATATTCCTTCTAGAGACCTAGCTTGGCCCCTCCACGCGATTTGAGCTTCAGGCGAGGCCATTCCTCTATAGACCTTGTATTGCTTGTTATCTTTCGATTGAAAAACTTCTCCTGGTGTTTCTAGAGTTCCCGCTAGCATTGAGCCTAACATAACCATATCTGCTCCGGCTGCTAGAGCTTTCACTATATCACCAGCACTCTTTATTCCACCGTCGGCTATAATTGCAGCATCATGAGAATCACGACAATCAAGCACTGATTGCAAAGTAGGTACACCATGCCCTGTTTGTATTCTAGTTGAACAAATCGAGCCTCCGCCAATCCCAACTCTAACTGCGTCTGCCCCCCAGTTAGCCAGATCAACATACCCCTCCGATGTTGCAACATTGCCTGCAATAATTGTTATGCTTTCTGCAAAGATATCCTTTAATTTTTTAATTGCTTTTTCAACTAGGGAGTGGTGACCATGGGCGACATCAATACATAGAATCCTCGCGCCACACTCATACACACCTCTGGCCCTTTTCTCAAAGTCGCTTGAAGTGCCTATTGCAGCAGAAATATTATTAATATTTACACTGCTTGTATTTTCTAATACTTCAGATATATCTCTAATAATTTTGCACTGTTCACTTAGTGTGTTATACCTATGGACAATTCCAAGGCCTCCTGCTTCAAACATAGATAATGCCATGGAGGATTCAGTTACAGTATCCATTGGACTAGATACTATTGGTAGCCTGAATCTGTGATCTGCAAAGGATGTACTTAGATCTATTTCGTCTCTGCTAGCGATTGTGCTAACCTGAGGTACTAACAAAACATCATCAAAACAAATTGTATCTTTAAACACTCTCTTGCTCCTTGCTTAGATTCGGATAACAGTTAGTGCATATTAGATCTATATTGTTTGATTCTTGATCGATATGCCAGTTATCAATATTCTCTCCCTGTTCTGGTGCTCTGCCGCAGACGGAGCATTTGACCTGTTTTTTAAAATTTTTCATTGTCTTTTTGAAATGTTTCATAAACTGCTTTCTTGCAGTTACAAACTGTTTTCTTTTTATTTTTCTTGCAAAACTTCCCACTATACTACCCCGGTTGATCCGAGAGAACCTGCGCCACGACTTGTATTTTTGTCATATATTTTATCTTGTGAAACCTCAATCAATATAGGCTTTTCAATCCTCACAAAGACCCCTTGAGCAACTTTTTGGCCGGGATGAATTGTTTGCGGTTCTTTTCCTACATTGTGTAGGTTTACAAAAATTTCACCAGTATAACCCTCGTCGACGACACAGGCTCCGACTATCAAGCCACGCTTCGCGGCGATGCCTGACTTGTTCATGACCTGAAGCATGCAGTTTTCTGGCACTTGTATCTTCACTCCCGTTGGGAATAACCCAGAAGATAAAGAAGGCAAAGTTATACTGACGTTATCTTCTGGGCAGAAGAATAAGTCTATGCCTGCGTCTGTAGCGTGAGCGCGTATTGGAAGTTTTGAGCTTGGTCGAGTTTTGAATATTTTCATTTTTTTCCTTTCTTAATTAAACAATATCATATTCTAAGCCATTTTTTAAAATGTCTTTTTCTTCTAGCAGTGTATACGTGAAACTATTGCCCCATTTTTTAGATGCAATCTCGCAAGTTTCCATAAACTCAAAGAAGTCTCTACTATCTTGGAATACCTGGCATCCGGCGCTCACGCCGCCAGTATTAACTCTAGCTGAAGACCCTCTATGTTTGTGAATATTTATCCCAAACCAACCTTCTTCTTCCGGCCCATGATAATCGGGTTTAGAGTCTCTATTGTTGTCTCTCCATACACTAACTTTAGCTCCACGCTGTACTAGCGCAAGATGGCCATTGTTTTTTGAACCATGCCAGCCAACCTGATAAGTACTACGATATTGTCCAGGCACTAATATAGCTGTGCCTTTATGTCTGACTTCTTTAATTGGCATTCTTAAAATTGATGTTCCCGGTTCTGTTGTAACCTTGTAGATTTCGCAAACCCATTCTCCATTTTCTTTATATAGGACGTTAATTGTATCATCAAATTTGCTGGCGTCTCCAGATCTATTTCTCACACCAATGATATTTAAGTTATAATCTCCATTTTCAAAAAAAATATAACCTTTATTTTCCATAACACTTTTGGTTTGCTGTGCTGCAATTTTGGCCGCGAGGCCTGTTAATTTTGGCATACTATTTTCCTTTCGTCTTTATGCTTGTTATTTTCCAAGAGTAACCTAATTTATTTTTTATTGTATATGCCTCTTGGGCTGCTTCAGCAAAACACATTTTTTTTACAGTCTGCGTGTGCTCTGCTTCAGTCTCTGAATTTTTCAATGTTATTATAAATTTATTCATTTTCTTTTTATCTCTTTTCGTAAATTTTAGGCTAGTAGCTTAAACATCTTTCTCATACTAAAGGTTGAGAAACCCCATTGCTGATTATAATTTAACTTTGCCATATATGGCCTATTAAGCTGAACTATATCTTTTTCGGGATCTACACCCCAACACCTTATAACCGTTGTTTCGTTGTTGTCATCAATGACTTTTACAACATAAAAATTCTTTCCGTTTTTTGACTTTTTTAGTTTACATTCCCTAGGAATAAACCAAGTAACTCCTAGATCTGCGTCATATTCAGAAATAGGAGGAATATAAAGTTCATCTAATTTTTGTCGGACTCGTGGTGTTACAACTGCATTAATTGGAAATACGCCCGTTAAGTTCACCAAATACTCTAGTTTTTCCTCTTCCGTAAAGTCGCCTTCAGGTGCATATTTCTCGATATTTTCTAATAGATTCTTTTCTTTTCTTGGCCTATCTTCTGCTACAGCTGCATAAAAATGTGCGAGTCCAGTAAACCTATCATCTACAAGTTCTGTCATAGCCTGCGACAAAGTAAGTGCATGAATGGATTTTTTGTTTAACTTTGAATAAACGATCTCATCATGAAACAAAAATTCTTCTATAGTAGCAAATGGTCGATGTTGGATGATCTGTTCGATCGCCTTGTCGCCTAGACCCTTGATGGAAGTTAGCGGCTGAATAAGTGTATCTCCTTTTTCATTTATCTCCCAAACAGTGCCAGAAGTATTAATATTCAAGGGTTCCACTGTGTATCCTAAAGATTTGGCAGTTGCAATTGCCCTTTCTTTTCGAGTTTCTGGCTCCTTGTCTAAAAATGCTGCAAGCCACTCTGCAGGATAATAGTTAAGAAGATAAGCGCACTGATAAGACAACACGCAATAGGAAACAGCGTGAGACTTATTAAAACCATAGCCTGAAAAATATTCAAAAGTTTCCCACAACTCCCTTGCTTCATACTCTTTCATTCCTTTCTCTACACATCCCTTAAGAAACTTATCAAAAATCTTATCTTTTTCTGCAATTGCCGAGCCTGAACCTTTTTTAGTTAAAAGCTTTCTCAGTTTATTTCCTTCGTCTAGAGTAAGGTCTTTACCTAGCTTGTGTGCTAGCATTGCGATCTGCTCTTGAAAAATAAGAAAGCCATAAGTCTCCTCAGTGACTGATCTGACAATATTATTTATATAATCAACGTCGTCTGGGTTCTCTTTCGCGCCGATAAATTTCTTGTCAACGTTAGCAGAAAGCGGGCCTGGACGATAAATGGAAGTAATCGCAGCCAAATCAATAATGTTGTCTGGTTTTGCATTCTTACAGAAGGTTTGCGCTCCGGCTTCTGTAAACTGAAAGATCCCTGCCCACTTGCCTTCATGAAAAATGTTCTCCCAAACTTGCTGGTCGTTTAGGTCAATTACTTCTGGGTGTAGATTTAAATCATAATATTCTTTAATATTTTCAAAAGAAGGATTTTCAATTCCATGATGTCTCTTAAGAATCCTACCAATGGCACCTTCAAGCATCCTAAGCGATGCAAGGCCGAGGATGTCAAACTTAATAAAACCCATTGGCTCTAGGTGGCGAACATTTTGACCTTCAGACCATGGAGTCTGTCGTACGCCTCCAGAGTTTATAAGAGGCATCCATTCATCTAGATTTTCGCCAACAACAACCCCACCAGCATGTCTAGAGGCAGACCTTGTCTGGCCATAAAGCTTTTCAATGTGTGTCTTGATATGTGGATATTTTGTCAAGAATTTTTGAAGCGACTCCGAAAATTCCATGAGCTCTTCAAAAGTCGGAGCGTATACACCAGCAGTGATACCGTGCTTCTTTTTCGCAAGCGGTGTCGCTTCATAGACCATCTTGCTTGTTACATTATTGACCTCTGTAAATTCAATACCGTAAAACTTAGAAATGTCCTTGACGAGAGAACGAAGCTGTAACGTATTCCAGTTTGTGATTGGCACTACAGAATCATCACCCCACTCGTCAATCAGCTCTTCTTTTAAGGTCATTGGGTCAGATACATCATAATCAATATCTGGGTACCCCGATCCGCCCTTAGTTAAGAATCTCTCAAACTGAAGACCATATTTGATTGGATCCACCTGAGTAATATTTAAAACGTAAGCAACAAGTGAACCAGCGGCAGAGCCGCGGCCGGCACCGACAAGCTGTCTAGTGACTGCGACATCAGCGATCGCTTTCATAGTTAGAAAATACTTTGAAAACCCTCTATCCTCAATAACACTGACCTCATGTTTAAGCCTATCTACATAGGCTTGTTCACCGGCTAGCCCAAGGGATCGCAAGCCTTCTACACAAAGGGCAGCTAAGGTCTGGCCAGCTGTTGATCCTTCCGGAACTACAAAGTCAGGTAAACGAACTGTGTTGTCTGGAAGGAACGTTTCAATTCTTTCATGCGCGATTTGATATGTTCTCTTGATTGATTCGAGCACTAGGTTATCATCATAATTTACTCCGCATTGCTTTGAGTATTTTTTGTACGATTCATACATCTGATCGCCGTTTTTAGGATACAACTCGTACCCAATCTCCTCGACTGAGGTCGGCAGCTCATCGCTAAGGTAGTCAGGCTTGCCTTTTCCTAGCCAACCAAGTCTTTTGTAAAGCTCTCTATCTTTCCAAACTTCTGGATTATAATAGTGTGAGTCTGCTGTTGAGATAAGATCAATTCCAAATTCTTGATGCATTTGAATGATATATCTGTTGAGTTCGTGTTGTTCGGGGATATTGTTCCATTGCAGTTCTCCATACCACCTATCTCCAAAAATAGATTGCATTTTTTGCGTGGTTTTCCTCATAGCTCCCAGGATTGCATCAGGCCCAGTTTCTCTGTTTTCCCAATAATTACCCGCATAAACACCGCCTAGACAGGCAGACGCAGCAATGACGCCTTCATTATATTTCTTCAGAAGGGCATAGTCAACACGGGGATACCTGTAAAAGTTGTCTCCTGTGTATGATTTAGAAATCATTTTAAAAATGTTTTGCAGGCCTGTCTGATTCATTGCCAATAAGATTAGGTGGCGTCGCCTGTTTAAGACAGATTTAATCTTCTTCTTTGAAGCTCCTTCGTCTTCAACTGTTGTGCCAGAGTTATCTGCTTCGTAGTCTGACTTCTTTTTTGAAGCTGACTTGATCTCTTCGTATTCTTCTTTCCATTTAGCTATAGAAGGGATAAAGTAAGCCTCACATCCAAAAATAGGCTTAAAATTCTTCCCCTCTTCTTTCATCTTTTTCGCGTGAAGTACTTGCCATGCAAGGCCGTTCATGTTTCCATGATCTGTTAGTGCAAGAGCATCCATTCCATTTTCATAAGCAAAACTCATATGTTCTGGTGGGTAACCAAGAGCGTCGAACGGCGAGCCGGCTACAGAATGTGCATGTAAACCTACAAATGGAATATTACTAGTTTTTCTATCGTTTATCAATTATCTCTTCTCCTTAAAAAATATGGCTTTATAAATTGTTTTGAAGGTCTTGGGATTTTTAAGTCAGACTTGTAATAATCTGTAAGGTCTTCCCAAGATTCCAAAGAATGATATTCTTCTACTTCTATTTTTTTATCTACAGATATTATATCAAGTTTAAATATTTTGTCAAGTCCAAAATGGCGGCTTGACCACCTTTCTTGTATCGGTAAAAATTTGTTACCTCCTGTGCACTGTAATTTTATATTCCGCTTAAAAGAAATCCAATCTTCTGGAAAAAATGTAAATCCCAAATACTGTGCGTCTCTGACTGTCTTTCCTCTGTGGGAAAGAAAAAAGGATTTGGATCCGCGGATGTCTCCTTTAAAGCTCTTTACTATTTCTGGGTTGTATATACCCCATGGGAAAGACACAAAATACTTTGTTGGCTTGACCCATTTGCTCATTTTACTAGTAGTCACAAAACATGTTAGAGCACCATGAAGAATTGACCAGCCCAAGCTGTCTCTCCTATCTCTATCTTTGAGTGAAACCGCGGTGTAATATATGGGTATCCAATGCTTGTGGATCTGTTTATTTTTTACAAAATCTTTCTCTTCAAAATACCTAGGATTCATTACATAATCGCCTAGTCGAGATTTTACCAATGGACAAACATCGTCATTCGCAACTATCCAAATGGAATCGCAACCAGCATATGCACACTCGTAAATAGATCTCTCAACAGCTAGCATTCCCTGCCTTAATGGCTGCATATAGTCTGGCCATGGTAAATCAAAACTAGATTTTTTTCCAGACAAAGGTACTATTCCTACTAAATTTTTACCTTTAGGGGCTTTGTCCATAAAGCACCTCTTTTAAAGAAAGATTTTTAAATGATAAAATATTTGTATCTTTATAAATTGTTTTATCCTGTTTGTAGATTAATCTTTTTACATTTTTTACTTTTGGCTTCCTGTATTTAGGTTTTCCATTTTTGTAATATTTTTCTAATCTTCCATTTACACCTATATTTTGTAAATGTCGCTCAACTGCAAAACGAGCAACGGTGTCAGAATTTTCAAACTGGTAAATTTCCGCTTTTGTTAACATTGATTCTACAATACAGTCAGTTATAAAATCTGCACCATCCACGCGAGAGGAACAGTAAAATTCTATTCTTCTAGAGAATTTTGATTCAGGATTATAAAAACTTGGCAATGATTCATATTTACCACCCAAGTTCGATAGCTCTAAATCATCAATAACAAGGAACTCAGGATCTCTGGCTTCACAAATTTCTGCTTCTGTTTGTATATTTGTTGTATCGAATATTATACAGTTTTCAAAGTTAAATTTTTCAGTTCTATTATTTTTTACTATAGATATTTTATTATCAACAATTTTAACTTTTGTATCTTTGTCCGTAGTCAGTAACCTGCCCATTAAAGACATGAACAGCGATGCTCTTGGCCAAGCCTGTGATTCTACTTTACAATTTAAGATTGGTATGTCTAATTTTCTGTAAAACATGGCTGGGTCTTCTCTTGTTGAGATAAAATAACAATCATTTACAATCGCATAAACCAGAGATTCTAGGTTTGAGCCTATAACTATTTTTTCTAAAAACATATATTATTTTCAAAATCATATCTACCATAAAAAACTGGTAGATACTCACTACTATAATATAGTGATGCCTGCTCTTCTTCTCTTGGTAGACATGCCTCATCGATTATTGACATTAAGTCATTATACATGCTTATTGCATTCGATGTTAATTCAAATCTTGAGCCATTCCCCGCAAGTGCGATCTCTTCCCAATGCGCAACTCTTCCCCCTAGTCCTGGGTTTGATGAAAAAGCATAGGCTTTTAAATTTATCCCTCCTCGAAGGGCCTCTTTGACTATTTCTTCGGTTACAGGTCGTTGCGGACCATCGGGAGCCTCAATGTTTCTAAGGTAAGATTGCTCTTCTTCATCGCTAAAAATAATCAATATTCTTTCAGAATTGGGCCTCCAATTAATTAGGAAGTTTTCTTTTTCAGGAATTGATCTTGTGTTTCTCCACCACACCACTTCTTCAAGAGAAACCGGTGCGTTGGCGGTAATATTTCTTACAGATAGATAAATGGCATCTAGAAGCATCTCATTACCAGTGTCCATACCTTCATTGCCCAAAGCCGAAAATGAGTTTAGAAATTGATCAAATGGCGATATGTCCGATACCAAAACTAGCGTTTCAACATCTCTTGCTTCCTGAAATTCTTTTGGGCCGATAATCAATCCCCACTGTAGCGGCTCTTCAGCTGCAAAATGAGTTGCAAATCTGTTTAGAGCAATCTTAACTGCCTCAATCTCGTCATCCATTGAACCTGACCAGTCTACAATAAACAATATATCAGTCTCTCTGATTTCTTCTCCATAATCTACGATCCCATCACAATCGTCGTCGGCGCCGTTGCAAATTTCATCTTGGGGTGTGGTTTCACCTGAACAGATTCCTGCTAGAAAATCACCTTCTTGCGA
>MDSZ01071786.1_pt1 | contig 16596 bp, 14 predicted proteins | sample 811201 | NCBI WGS metagenome assembly MDSZ01 (sample SAMN05326647, study PRJNA326480) | marine metagenome | isolation source: seawater | place: Indian Ocean: North | collected 2010
AAATTTTTCATTAAATGATAATGAATTTAATGAAATAAAAAAAATTGCTAATGATATCGATAGCGACATATTAATTTTGTTTTGGCAATTTGCAATTAAGACATTAAGTGAATTAGAAATTGTATCAAATCAACATTTATCTATAGAAATGTTTTTAATGAGATTAATATATTTAAGTGGATCTAAACCAGTGAATGAAATTGAAAAGTTGCAAAAAAACACACAAGATAAAAAAAAAGAAATTTCCTCTGAAATAAAAAAACCAGATCCAATTAGTCAAATTAAAAATATATCTCAAGAAATTAAGCCAAAACCTAAATTACAACAGGAAACGAAATCAGTGTCTGAAAATCAAATTAATTCTTTTGATGATTTAATTAAGTTTTGTAATTTTCAAAAAGAAATGAAATTAAAATATGAGTTAGAGAATAATGTTAATTTAGTGAAATATGAAAACCAAAGGATTGAAATTTCATTCAATGATAATTTGGATAAAGATTTTGTAAAAGATTTGTCCACAAAACTTTTTGATTGGACAAACAAAAGATGGATCATTAGTTTTAGTAAAAATAAAGGAGAGCTGTCTGTAAAGGATAAAGAAAAAAATAAGAAAATAGAATTGATTGAAAATACAAAAAAGAAAGATTTATATAATTATGTTCTAAATCATTTTACTGATGCTGAACTTATCGGTGTAAAAACAATTGATGAAAAAAATGATGGGCAGTGATGACTGATTTTACAAAAATTTTAAATAAAGCAAAAGAACTTGAGACTAAAATGAAGGAAAGTCAGGAAAAAATTAAGAATATTAAAGTTGAGGGAAGTTCGGGATCTAACTCAGTTAAAGTGATAATTGATGGTGAGGGAGAAATGCAAAAAATTGAGTTATCAAATGATATTTTAAAAGAGGATAAATCAATAATAGAAGATTTAATTGTTGCAGCACATAACAATGCAAAAGCAAAACTTAAATCAAAAACAGCAGAAGAAATTTCGAAAACAGCTGGTGGATTTGGAATTCCTGGATTTAAGTGGCCATTATAATTAATGCAAACTATTTCTGAAATAGATGAATTGATAAAATTGATTTCTAAATTACCAGGTTTAGGTCCTAAATCTGCGAAAAGGATTGTTCTAAAGTTGATAAATAATAGAGACGAACTAATTAAACCAATGGCAAACACATTAGCTAAAGTTTATAAAAATGTTACTCGTTGTAATTTATGTGGTTCGTTAAAATCAAACAAAGAGGGATGCACAAATTGTGAAAACACAAAAGAAAAATATGACCAGATTTGCGTTGTTGAAGATATTGCTGATCAATGGTCAATAGAAAATTCAAATATTTACAAGGGATATTTTCATATTTTAGGTGGAACAATATCGTCTTCGGGACATAGAAAAGAAGATTTATTGATTAATTCATTAGTTGATAGAGTTAGCAAAGATCAAATTAAAGAAGTTATTTTAGCAACAAGCGCAACTGTAGAAGGTCAAACAACAGCTTACTATATTCAAGATAGCCTAAAGCATTTGAATATAAAAATTACAAAGCTTGCACAAGGATTACCAGTTGGTGGTGAAATTGAAAGTTTAGATGATGGCACTTTATTTTCTGCATTCAAAAACAGAGATAATTTAAAAATTAATTCTGATTAGTTTTTTTTTTTAATCGATTTAAATGAAGTAGTGGCTCTGTATATCCTGAAGGTTGGTCTTTAGCATTAAAAATCAAATCACAAGCTGTTTGAAAAGCTATTGAATTGTTAAAATTATCACTCATTTTTTTATAATTTTTGTCTGATTTATTTTGATCATCAACTATTTTTGCCATATCTTTCATTATTTCTGTTACTTGAATTTTTGTAGTTATTCCATGATGTATCCAATTTGCTATATGCTGAGATGAAATCCTTAATGTCGCCCTATCTTCCATTAAACCAACATTGTTTATATCAGGAACTTTCGAACAACCAATACCCTGATCAATCCATCTAACAACATAACCTAAAATAGTCTGCGCAGAATTCGAAATTTCTGAATTAATTTCATTTACTGACCAATTAGGTCTGTCAGCAATAGGAATTGTTAACAGATCATCTAATTTTGCTTTTTCCCTGTTAATAATTTTTTTTTGTTCATCGAATATATCTATTTTATGATAGTGAAGTGAATGCAAAGATGCTGCAGTAGGTGATGGTACCCAAGCACAATTTGCCCCAGCTTTTAAATGAACAATTTTTTCATTCATCATTTGTTTCATCATATCAGGAGCAGCCCACATGCCTTTGCCAATCTGTGCTTTACCAGAAAAGCCACAATTTAAACCTATATCTACATTGTTATTTTCGTAGGCTTTTATCCATTTTGAGGACTTCATATCACCTTTTTTAATCATTGGGCCAGCTTCCATTGATGTATGCATTTCATCGCCAGTTCTATCTAAGAAACCAGTGTTTATAAAAAAAACTCTATTTTTCAATGTTCTAATACATTCTTTTAAATTAGCAGAAGTTCTTCTTTCTTCATCCATGATCCCAATTTTGCATGTATTCTTTTCAAGTTTTAAAACTTCTTCTACTTTAGAAAAAATTAAATCAGTAAAAGCTGTTTCATCTGGACCGTGCATTTTTGGTTTAACAATATAAATTGAACCAGTTCTTGAGTTTCTTTTTTTTTTAAAATCATGAATTGCAGCAGCAGTTGTAATAAATGCATCCATTATTCCTTCTGGTATTTCACTACCATCATTTAATATAATTGATGAATTAGTCATCAGATGACCAACATTTCTGATAAGAAGTAAACTTCTTCCATGAAGTTTTAATCCTTTACCTTCTTTTGAAATATAACTTCTATCTGGATTCAATTTTCTTTCTAAAATTTTTCCATTTTTTTCAAATTGAACTTTTAAATCACCTTTCATTAAGCCAAGCCAATTTTTATAGCAATTTACTTTATCCTCAGCATCTACTGCTGCAACACTATCTTCATTATCACAAATTGTTGATATTGCAGATTCTGTTATTACATCACTTATTCCAGCTATATCATGAGCAGCACTAAAAGCTCTAGGATTAATGATAATTTCAAGGTGAAGTTTATTATTTTGCAATATGACCGCCTCCGGTTTGTTTGCATCTCCTCTATGGCCTATAAATTTATTTTTATCTTTTAGTTTGTATTCATAATCATCTTTTAAAATAATTAGATCTTTATCCACTATTTTTAAACCAGCTATATTTTTCCAACTTGTCCCATCTATCGGAATATATTTATCAAAAAACTCTCTTACATATTTTATAACTTCTTGCCCTCGGTTAGGATCATATCTTTCACTTCCACCCTCTTCCGACTCAATAATATCTGTTCCGTATAAACTATCATACAGACTCACCCAGCGCGCGTTCGCAGCATTCAAGGTATATCTAGCGTTCATAATTGGTACTACCAACTGAGGTCCTGCGATCTTCGATATTTCCTCGTCAATGTTTTTAGTTTCAATTTTAAAATCTGGACCTATTTCTTTAAGGTAACCTATGTCTTTTAAAAATTTTTTATATTTATCCGAATTAATTTCATTCCCTTTGTTATTTATATACCATTCATCAATTTTTTTTTGTAAATTTTCTCTTATTTTGATTAATTCTTTATTTTTTGGTGCAAGTTCGTGAACAACCTTATCAAATCCTTGCCAGAAAATTTCTGGAGTTATTTCGGTTCCAACCAATAATTCATTATTTACAAAATCCAAAATTTTCTTTGAAACTTTTAGGTTAAAGATTTTTATATATTCTTCTTGCATATCACTTTTATATCCCCATCTGTATTTGTGCCTGAGAGTTTTACTCCTTCGGCGGAAAATTTCACTTTCCAGAGTGTTATGCTTTGTCGGTCCATTTTACCTGAGAGTTTCCGGGGTGGTTGCTCCTTCGGTGCTAAATAATCTGATTAGTCTCTCCCAACAAATAAAATTTACTTCTTAATTTAATTAAGTCAATTTATAAAATTATCTAACATTTTGTTGCCTTTTTTAATTTATAGGTATTAATCTATTTTTATGAAAAATTATCTTAATTTTGAGGCTGATATAAAGGATCTGGAGACAGAATTGGATAAATTAAAGGACCCTTATAAAGAAGGTGGTCTAACCCAAGTTGATACAGAAAAAATTTCAAAGACCCAAAAAGAATTAGACGAAAAATTGAGAGAAATTTATACCAAATTAGACCCTTGGCAAACAACACTAGTAGCAAGACACGAGGATAGACCAAAATCAAAATTTTTTATAGATAATTTATTTGAAGATTTTATATCCTTGGCTGGAGATAGATATTATGGAGAAGATAAATCTGTAATCTCTGGATTTGCAAAATTTAATGGTCAATCAGTTTTAGTTATTGGTCAAGAAAAAGGAGACAATCTTGAGTCCAGAATAGAAAGAAATTTTGGAATGATGAGACCGGAAGGATACAGAAAAACAATTCGTTTGATGGAATTGGCTGACAAATTTAACATTCCGATTATTTCTTTTATTGATACCCCTGGTGCCTATCCAGGTGTAGGCGCAGAAGAAAGGGGCCAAGCGGAAGCTATTGCTAAGTCAATTGAGTGTTGTATGAAGTTAAAAGTTCCTACATTAGCAATCATAATTGGAGAAGGTGGGTCGGGTGGCGCTATTGCTTTAGCATCATCTAGTAAAGTTATAATGTTAGAAAATGCTATTTATTCAGTAATTTCTCCTGAAGGGTGCGCAACTATTCTATGGAGAGATCCAAAAAAAATGTTAGATGCAGCTAAAGCAATGAAATTATCTGCAAAAGATTTATTAGAACTTAAAGTAATTGATGAAATAATTTCTGAGCCTGTAGGAGGTGCACATAGAGACAAAAATTTAATGTTAAATAATGTTAGGGAGTCTATTTTAGAAAATCTTTCTTTGTTTAATAGCATGTCTCCAGAAGAAATTTTAAATCAAAGAAAAAATAAATTTCTTAAAATAGGTAGAAGTAAAGGATTTATAAGTAATCCTGAAAGTCTTAGTACGCTAGAAAATAATAAAACTAATTTAAGTTTTTTAATAAAAAATAAAAATAGAAAATTATTTTTATCGGGTTTATTTATTTCTATAATTTTATTAGCACTTATATTATTCTTATAATGCTCCACAGCAGTTTTTGAATTTTTTACCCGTTGCCTCACATCTTTCATTTCTAGATATCTTTTTTTCTTTTTTTTGAGCAAGTAAACATTTTTTATTATCTAAATTTGCAGTTTGTTTTTTTGTTTCAGTTTCCTCTTTTGTTTGTTCAATAACTTTTAAGTTCATTAAAACCGTAATAAAATCATTTTTGAGTTTATATAATAAAGCTGAAAATAAACTAAAAGCTTCTTTTTTGTATTCAACTAATGGGTCTCTTTGTCCATATGATCTAAGACCAATAACTTGTCTTAATTGTTCTAAATATTGTATATGTGACTTCCAATTTAAATCAATTGATTGAAGAAGAATCCTTTTTTCAATTTCTTTTGACTGATTTTCTCCTAAAATTTTATTTCTTTCTTCTCTATTTTTATTGAACTGATTAAAAATTTCTTTCTTTAGGTCTCTATCTTTTAAAGATACTAATTCACTAAGTTGTTTTTCATCTATATTTTTTCCCATTAAGGATTTTAATTTATTATTAAATTCATTGTTTTTAGGATTTGACATTTTTTGTATTTTTAATTTTATTAGTTCTTCAACAATTTCATTTAAAAAACTGTCAGAGAAATTAAAGATTTCATTACTATTCATGGCATCATTTCTTTGAGTAAAAATTACATGTCTTTGATCATTTAAAACATTGTCAAATTTAATTAGAGTTTTTCTTATGTCGAAATTTCTTGCTTCAACTTTTTGTTGTGCTCTTTCAAGTGCCTTATTTATCCAAGGATGATCTATACTTTCTCCATCTTTTAAGCCGAGTTTTTGCAAAATATTATTCATCGATTCTGACCCAAAGATTCTCATTAAATCATCCTCTAGGCTTACATAAAATATTGAGGAACCTTCATCACCTTGTCTTCCAGATCTACCTCTAGCTTGGTTATCTACTCTTCTAGACTCCATCCTTTCTGTTCCAATTACAAAAAGACCTCCTAGTGTCTTAATTTTTTGTTTATCTTTTAATAATTGCTCATCAGGAACCGATCCCTTTTTGCCACCTAGTTGAATGTCAACTCCTCTTCCTGAGATGCTTGTCGTTATTATTACAGAGTGTGATGTGCCTGCATTAGCAATAATTTCAGCCTCGTTTTCATGGTTTTTTGCATTTAGAACCACATGTTTTATTTTTTCTTTATTCAGTAATTTTGAATAAACTTCTGATTTGTTAATACTTGATGTAAAAACTAAAATTGGTTGACCTTTCTCATGGCAATCTTTTATTTGATTGATAATTGCTTTATTTTTTTCTTTTTCAGTCCTAAAAATTTGATCATTGTGATCTTTACGGATCATAGGTTTATTAGTAGGTATTACAACCACCGGAAGATTATAAATTTCAAAAAATTCCTCAGCTTCAGTAATTGCTGTTCCAGTACAGCCAGAGATTTTTTTGTAAAGTTTAAAATAATTTTGATAAGTGATTGAAGCTAGAGTTTGATTTTCTGCTTGGATTTCAATTTTTTCTTTTGCCTCTAATGCTTGATGAAGACCATCACCAAAACGTCTGCCCTCTAAAATTCTACCTGTTAATTCGTCAATAATTTTTAAACTACTTTCTTGTACTATATAATCTTTTCCTTTTTCAAATAAATGATTTGCTCTCAGTGCTTGATTAACATGATGTACTAAAGCTAAATTTTCTGGATCATAAAAATTATTATTTTTTAAGATTCCTGCATTAGAAAATATTTTTTCTACATTGTTAATACCTTCATTTGTTAAAATGATATTTCTATCTTTTTCGTCAATTTCATAATCATTCTCCTGTAATTGAGTAACTAATTTATTAATTGCTAAGTATTGATTTGTTTTATTTTCTGCTGCACCAGATATAACTAAAGGCGTTCTAGCCTCATCAATTAGACATGAATCAATTTCATCCACAATTGAGAAATGATGACCTCTTTGAACCATTTCATTTTTAGAATATTTCATGTTATCTCTTAAATAATCAAATCCAAGTTCACTGTTAGTTGCGTAAGTAATATCGCAATTATAATTTTTTTTTCTTTCAAAATCGTTTTGATCATTATTAATAAATCCTGATGACAATCCTAAATAATTGTAAATGAGTCCCATTTCTTGTGAATCTCTTTTAGCAAGATAATCGTTCACTGTTACAACATGAACTCCTCTTTCCTCTAAAGCATTTAAATAAGCTGCTAAAACAATAGTCAAAGTTTTTCCTTCACCAGTTCTCATCTCAGAAATTTTATTTTCATGCAAAACAATTCCACCAATTAACTGGACATCAAAATGACGCTCATTTCTTGTTCGCCTTGCAGCCTCTCTTACCAGGGAAAATGCTTCAGGCAGAATTTGATTAAGTGAATGACCAGATTTAATCTTCTCTTTAAATTCTATAGTTTTTTTCGGGAAATCTTCATCTTTTAGTTTTTTAGCATTTTCCTCTAAAAGATTGATTTGATGCACTATTTTGCCAATTCTATCTAGCTCCTTTTGATTGCTAGATTTAACAAATTTAGAAATAAAGTTTAAAGGATTAAACATTTGTTTTTTGATATACAATTTAATTTCAACTTTTAATATAGTTATTTATTTGAAATTTTAAATATTATGGGAATTAATTTGATTAATTTTTTGGCTTCTAAATCTCAAAATCGAAAAATGAACCAATATCAAGATCTTGAGCATTTAGATGGTTTATCAATATCTGTAGTAAATGCTAATTTATACAAAACAAATAGAGATGATTTAGTTATGTTCTATTTTCGAGAAGGAGCTAGTTATGCATCAGTTTATACAAAATCAAAAATTTTATCAGAAAATATTAAATGGAATTTAAATCAAAAAACACAAAAGGTTTATTCATTATTAGTAAACGCTAAAAATGCAAACTCATTTACAGGTGAACAAGGATATAAAAGCATGCAACACATCGCTGACTTGGTTTCTCAACAATTGACAGAAAAACAAAAAGAAGATGAGGATGATCCAATAATTATCAAATCAAAAAATATTATGTTTGGATGCACTGGAACTATAGGTGAAAAATTTCCAGAAGATAAAATAAAATTAAAAATACCAGATTTAATTAAGAATATAAAATATACACAAAATAAATATATTTGGATGAAAGCAGCTTTAGGCATCATGACTACTGATACCCAACCAAAAATAGCTATGGAGGAGTGTGAAATTGGAAATACACCCGTAAAAATTTATGGCATCGCAAAAGGATCAGGCATGATCTACCCAAATATGGCCACTACTTTAGGGTATATTTTTACTGATGCAGATATTTCAAACGAGGTATTAAAAAAGTTATTAAAAAAAAATGTTGAGACAACATTTAATGCAATTAGTTGTGATGGAGATACAAGCACTAATGATATGATTTCTATATTTGCAACTGGTAAAGCAAATAATTCAAAAATCAAAAGTGCTAATGACTCAAAAATTAAATTATTTGAAAAGGCGCTTAACAAAGTTTTATTATATTTAGCAAAAAGAGTTGTAGCTGATGGTGAAGGTGCTTCAAAATTTATAACAATAAATGTTTATAACTCTAAATCAGAACAAGAAGCAAGAAAAGTTGCTTTCTCTATTGCAAACTCTCCCTTAGTTAAAACAGCTATTACTGGGGAAGATCCAAATTGGGGAAGAATAATTATGGCAATAGGAAAGTCTGATGTGGAGATAGATATAAAAAAATTATTTATTAAATTTGGTGATATAAGTATCGTAAGTAAAGGAAAAATTAACAGCCAATATAACGAAGATGAAGCTGCCGAGTATATGAAAAATTCAAATATTGAGATCAGTTTAGGAATTGGAAGTGGAAAAAAAAATTTTACAGTTTTTACAATGGATTTAACAAAAAAATATATAGAAATTAATGCTGATTATAGAAGTTGAGGCTATTGAAATTATAATATTTAATAATTAAATAAAATACATGATCAAATATAATTTAATTTGCAAAAAATGTGATTTAACTTTTGATAGCTGGTTTGGAAATTCGCAAGAATTTGACAAATTAAAAAAAAAAAAATTACTTTCTTGTCATAACTGCGGATCACTAAGTGTTCAAAAAAATCTTATGGCCCCTAAGTTGATTAGTAAAAATCAAAACCAATTAGATGAGAGGAATGTACAAAAATATAAGAAAATTAAAAAAACAATTTCAGAGTATCAAAAGTTTATTAAAAATAATTTTGATTTTGTAGGTGAAAATTTTGCTTATGAGGCCAGATCAATTCATTACAATAATACAAAAAGAGATAAAGGAATTTATGGAACTGCTTCAAAGAAGGATATGCAAGAACTCAAAGAAGAAGGTATTGAAACACAAATTATACCCTGGGTTGAGGATAAGCAAAATTAATTTTTTTTAAATTTTGCGATATAATTTACTGAGTTGTCTCTATTTATCTCCCACTCATTTTTTAGTAAGTTAAATTTCACTCCATCTAATCTATCTAATTTGATTTTGTTTTTTTTTAAAATATCAATTAAATTTTCTGGTTTAACGAATTTTTCCCAATCATGAGTTCCGATTGGAAGCCATCTCAGAATATATTCAGCTCCCACTATAGCAAAAGCATATGATTTAAGAGTTTTGTTAATTGTAGCAATAAACATAATTCCATTTTTTTTTAGTAAATTTGAACATGATTTTAAAAAGAAATTTAAATCTTCTACATGTTCAACAATTTCCATATTTAAAATTACATCATATTTGCTATTTGATTTCAATTTTTCCGGAGAAGTACATGTATAGTTTATCTTAAGTTTATTTTTTTTGGCGTGTATTTTTGCAACTTTTATATTTTTATCTGATGCGTCGATTCCAGTTACATCTGCACCAAGTCTTGACATTGGTTCAGATAATAATCCACCCCCACAACCTATATCTAAAACTTTTATATTTTTAAGGGGAACCCTGTTTTTTTGATTAATATTGAATGATTTAATAATTTCTTCCTTAATATATGAAATTCTAATAGGATTAAATTTATGCAGAGGTTTGAATTTACCATTTGGATCCCACCACTCATCTGCAATTTTTGAAAATTTTTCTATTTCTTTAAAATTTACACTATTCATAATATTAATTAATTGACATAACAATTAAGATGTATTTTATCAAATATAAATTAAATTAACCTTTTTATTATGAGAACAATAGTATTAAAATTTGGAGGCACATCTGTTGGAACAATTGATAGAATTAAAAAAGTTACTCAAATAATTTCAAAACATAAAAGAAACAAGAATAAAGTAATTGTAATTTCCTCAGCTATGAGTGGTGTAACAAACGATTTAATTAAAAAATCTAGGTTAATTAGTAAAGATTTTAGTAAATCAGAATATGATACTTTAGTTTCGACTGGTGAGCAAGCTTCGTGTGCTTTGATTGCGGGAAGATTAAACCATATAGGTTTTAAATCTCGTTCATGGCTTTCTTGGCAGCTTCCAATTCTCACAGACGGACCCCATACAAGTGCAAAGATAAAAAAAATAAATATAAAAGAATTAAAAAAATATCTTAGATCAGGAGGAATACCAATAATTACTGGATTTCAAGGAATTAATAATTCTATGAGAATAACTACCCTTGGTAGAGGGGGCTCAGACGCTTCGGCAATTATGATTGCTAAATTTTTAAAAGCTGATGAATGTATTATTTATACTGATGTTGATGGTGTTTATACGACTGATCCAAGAATTCATTATAAAGCAAAAAAAATAAAAAAAATTGAATACGATGAAATGTTAGAAATGGCTTCTCTAGGATCTAGAGTTATGCAACCTACATCAGTACAAGATGCAAAATTAAATGATATAGACATTACAGTAAAATCATCATTTTTTAATAAACCAGGAACATTAATTACAAAAAAATTTAACAAAAAAAAAATTAGCAGTCAGATAATTACAGGTATTTCTTCTACAAAAAATGATGCAAAAATAACTATTGCAGGAGTTAAAGACAAACCTGGTATAGCGGCCTCAATATTTGAACCATTATCTAAAAATTTAATTAATGTTGACATGGTTGTACAGAATATTTCATTAGATGGTAAAGAAACTGATCTTACATTTACTGTTAAATCGGAAGATATAAAAAAAACTGAAAAACTTGTAAAAAATAATAAAAAAATCACTTATAGAAAATTAACTTTTGATAAAAATTTATCAAAAGTCTCAATTATTGGTGTCGGAATGATTACAGCACCTGGTATAACTTATAGAATGTTTAAAGCATTAGCTTCAAAAAAAATTAATATTATGGTTATATCTACTTCAGAAATTAAAATTTCAGTTTTAATTTCATCAAAACATATAAATACTGCTGTGGCTGCTTTGCATAAAGAATTTAAACTAGATTAAAATTAATGAGCATAAGACCTTTTAGAGATATTCAAAGAAAAAAAACCAGAGTCATTAATGTTGGAAGTGTCAAAGTTGGTGGTGACAATCCTATTACAGTTCAATCAATGACGAATACATTAACAACAAATGTAAAAGAAACAATTAATCAGATAAATGCAATTCATGAAGAAGGGGCAGACTTGGTTAGAGTCTCATGTCCAGACAAAGAATCTACAAAAGCATTAAAAGAAATTATTAAAAATATTAATATACCTGTAATAGCTGATATTCATTTTCATTATAAAAGAGCAATAGAAGCTGCTGAGAGCGGTGCAAAATGTTTAAGAATTAATCCAGGAAATATAGGAGATAAAATGAAAGTTTCCGAAGTCTTAGATGCTGCTATAACCAATGACTGTTCAATAAGAGTAGGTGTTAATGCTGGTTCTTTAGAAAAAGATATTTTAGAAAAATATAAGGAACCATGTCCGGAAGCATTAGTGGAAAGTGCTTTAAGAAATGTTCAAATTTTAGAGGATAAAGGATTTCATAATTTTAAAATTAGCGTAAAGTCTTCCGATGTATTTTTAACAATGGCAGCATATCGTCAATTGTCAAAAAAAACTAACTATCCTTTACATCTTGGAATTACTGAGGCTGGAGGGTTTATTTCTGGAAGCATAAAATCTTCTATTGGTATAGGTAGTCTTTTATTAGATGGAATTGGAGATACAATAAGAGTATCTTTATCAGACGATCCTATAAAGGAGATCAAGATTGGTAATGAAATATTAAAATCTCTAAATTTAAGAAATAGAGGGGTAAAGATAATTTCTTGTCCCTCCTGCGCTAGACAGGCTTTTCAGGTTATAGATACAGTAAAAGTATTAGAGGAGAGACTTTCACACATAAAAACACCTCTTACTTTATCTATCATTGGTTGTGTAGTTAATGGTCCAGGAGAAGCAGCCATGACTGATGTAGGGATAACAGGAGGAGGAAAAGGAAATAATATGCTATATTTATCTGGAGTTCAAATTGAGAAAGTCCTCTCAGAAAATATTATTTCAAAAGTTGTAGAAGAAGTTGAGAAAAAAGCATTTGAATTAGAAAATAAATAAATGATTCCTAATAAAACAATCGAAGATTTAATAAATAAACATTCAGCACTTGAAAAAGAATTGTCTACTGGATCTATTGATAAGAAATCATTTGCTGAAAAATCAAAAGAGTATGCTGATTTAAATGAAGTAATAAGTGATGCAAAAAAATATATATCATATGAAAAAGAAAAAACTGAATTACAAAAGATTTTAAATGAAAATAATTCTGATGAGGAGTTAAAAAAAATGGCCGAATTAGAGTTAGAGAATTTAAATTTTGAAAAAGAAAAAAATGAAAAAAAATTAAAATTATTTTTATTACCTAAAGATGAGGCAGATAAAAAAAATGCTATCATAGAAATTAGAGCAGGCACAGGTGGATTAGAGGCAAGTTTATTCGCTGCCGATCTATTTAAAATGTATGAAAAAGTAAGTCATAAAAAAAAATGGATTGTAGAATTAATTTCAATTTCAAGAAGTGAAGCTGGAGGGCTTAAAGAAGTGATTGCATCAATTAAGGGAAGAAACATTTACTCTACTCTAAAATATGAGAGTGGAGTTCACAGAGTTCAAAGAGTGCCAGATACAGAGACACAAGGCAGAGTTCATACATCAGCAGCTACGGTAGCTGTCTTACCAGAAGTAGAGGAGGTTGATCTTAAAATTAATGAGTCTGATCTTAGAATAGATGTGTTTAGAGCGGGAGGACCTGGTGGGCAATCAGTAAATACAACTGATAGCGCTGTACGAATTACGCATGTACCAACTGGGATATCAGTTTCTCAACAAGATGAAAAATCTCAACATAAAAATAAAGCCAAGGGTATGAAAATTTTGAGAGCTCGCCTTTATGAATTAGAGAGAACTAGAATTGATAAAGAAAGGTCACAAGATAGAAAAAGCAAAATAGGAACAGGTGATAGATCTGAAAGAATAAGAACATATAATTTTCCTCAGGGAAGAGTGACTGATCATAGAATTAATTTGACACTTCATAAACTAGAAGAATTTTTAGAGGGAGAAGTTTTTGATGAAATGATTGAGTCCTTAACATTACAAGCTCAAGAAGAAAGTTTAAATAAGTTAAACTAAGATGAAAATAGGCAAAGCTATTGATGAAGGTAATCTTTGTTTAAAAAACAAAAAAATTAAATCATTCTTGATTGAAAGTGAATTATTAATTTCAAAAGCTATGAATAAAAAAAGAGAATATATAATTTTAAATCAAGATAAAGAGATTAATCTTGATGAATATTCGATCTTTAAAAAAATGATTTATGAACGATCAAAGGGCAAACCAATAGCTTATTTACTAGGAAAAAAGTATTTTTGGAAAAATGAATTTGAAGTTAATGAAAGTGTTTTAATTCCACGACCTGATACAGAGGTGATTATAGAAGAGGTTTTAAATATTTATAAAAATAAAAATAAAATCAATTTTTTAGACATTGGTGTGGGCTCAGGAACAATTATTTTGTCAATTTTAAATGAAAAAAAACAATTTTTTGGCACTGGCATTGATTTAAGTGCAGGATGCTTAAGTGTTTGTAGAAAAAATGCCCATAAATTTAAAGTTAATGATAGAATAAAATTATTTAAATCAGATATTGACAATTTTAGTTGGGGCAAATATGATTTGATTATATCTAATCCTCCTTATATTAATAAGTTAGATTTTAATAAATTAGATAAGGATATAAAATATTTTGAGCCTTTTTTAGCTCTTGATGGCGGATTAGACGGTTTATCAGAAATCAGAAAAATAATAAATAAAGCAACTGAGCTGATAAAAAAAAATGGTAGGCTAATTTTAGAGATTGCTTTCAACCAAAAAAACGATGTTAAAAAAATATTGATGAAAAAAGGGTTTTTTATTGAAGCTGTAGTACAAGATCTTGCAAAAAATGATCGATGTATAGTAAGTAGGAAAATTTAAATAAACAATTATGGTCACATTTAGAAATAACAATAACAATAGAAGAAATAATTTTAGAAGAAATGAGAGAGGATTTAAATCCAATGGCGAGAGATCAAAATTTAATACAAATTTCTCAAATAATGAAAATTTTCAAAGAAAAGCTCCAGGTAGAAATAATCATAATGCCTCTAAGTTAATTGAAAAATATAATAACTTAGCTAGAGAAGCTTTATCTGGTGGGGATAAAATTTTATCTGAAAACTATTTCCAACATGCGGATCATTTTACAAGAATTCTAAGCGAGCAAGAGGCTTATAAAAAGCAAAGATTTTCAAATGCTAGCATAGAGGAAAATGCAGATAAGATCGAGTCAACTAATTTAGAAGATAAAAATTTAAAAACAGAAGAAAATAATACAGTTGATTCAAAAATTGCTATATCAAAATAATTATTTTAATCCAATTATTTTTTCAGATTTTAAAACATCTAATCTAATTTTTTTTGTTTCGAAGTTTTTTCTAGTTTCGCCTTTTAAAATTTTACCTGAAGGAAGTTTCAAGGTTTGAGAATTTACTCTTTTTCCATTAATTAGAACTTCATAATGTAAATGAGGACCTGTTGATTTTCCTGTTGAGCCAACAAATCCAATTGTTTGACCTTGTTTAACTCTTACACCACTTTTTATTCCTGAAGCAAATTTTGACATGTGAGCATAAATTGTTTGATACGTAGAGTTATGTCTTATTACGACACAATTTCCTCCACCACCACACCATCCTGCTTTTTTAACTACACCATTTCCTGATGCCATAATAGGCGTACCCATTGGAGCAGCAAAATCAGTTCCACGATGCATTTTATTAAATCCATCAATAGGATGTTTTCTCATGCCAAATGGTGAGGATAATCTTGCACCATTTATTGGAGTTTTCATTAAGGCTTTTTGTATACTTTTTCCATTCTTATCGTAATGTCCTGCATTTTTTTCATCATCAAAATAATACAATGAATTATCTTGACCACTTAAAATCAAATTTGCGAATAATATATTTCCAGTTTCAATTATCTTATTTTTTTCATCAGCAAAAACTTCATACATAATTTGAAACTTATCTTTCTTTCTAATATCTCTTTGGAAATCTACCTGAAAACCGTAAATTCTCGCAAATTCAATAATTGTGTTAGCAGGTATTTTCTTCTCTGAAGCAGATCTGTAAAGACTTTGAACTATAATATTTTCGTTGTAAATAATTTTTTTTTTTAATTTTGTAAGCAAAATCTCTTTATCAAATTCATTACTTTCTACATTTTTTGTTAACAGGACTCGCTCTTTATTTGAAATTTGAAACACAAATTCTTTAATTGAATTATCTGATTGATCAATTTTTAAATATATTTTTTGATTAGTGTTTAATTTATTTAAATTAATTTTTTCTGATAACTTTTGTTTGATACTGTTTATTTCTTTTTTATCAATAGAATAATCACTTAAAATATTTTCAAATGTTTCACCTGATGAAATTATATGATTTATTTTTTTAAATTTCGGTTCTAAATTATTTAAGAAGTGATTTGCAGTTTTTTTAAAATAAATATTATTAATTACTTCTTTGTAAGAGTTATTAATTTTCTTTTTAGTAAAATTATAGTAACTTGTTAAAACTACTGTAATTAATAAAAGTAAAATTAATGCAACAATTTCGTTTTTATTTTTAAATTTTATTTTAAGCTTATTAACCATTTGAAAAATTTTAATTAGTAGCAATTAATAAATTAGGTTAGTCAAAAAATCAAAAAAACCTTATTTTTAGGGCTTTTTTTATAGGTTTTTTATTCTTAAACGCTTGATTTCCTTTAATTTTAGCCTATAAGCATCAAACTTTCTCAATAAAATTATTGTTAATGCAATAAATTTAAGAGGATTATTGGGCTTTTTTAGCACAATTAGCTATTTTAAAAGTAAATATTTAAGAAGAGAAGTGTGGACGGTTAAGGTTACCAAAAATTTGTCGTACACACTTCAA
>MDSZ01095864.1_pt1 | contig 16596 bp, 13 predicted proteins | sample 811201 | NCBI WGS metagenome assembly MDSZ01 (sample SAMN05326647, study PRJNA326480) | marine metagenome | isolation source: seawater | place: Indian Ocean: North | collected 2010
AGGTGTGCTATAAAAAAAGTGCCAGCTCGAACATGTTCGGGTTGATAGATGGATCGACTCAAATCAGGCCCATTATCACAGTGGCTCGCTCTTAAAAATCTCGTGGGACCCATTTCAGCGATCACTTCATGCGGAAAATAAAAACCAATTAGAAATTTTGGAAAATGATGTCTAGCCCTCGCGAGGGGACTTTGTGCGTCCTGGTGCCACATTGAGGTGGCAGTGGATCCGGCGCCCATCAGATGTCGATCTGAGCTCAGTGAGAACCCATCCAAAGAGTCTGTTATAGGAGTCGACCTATGGATCGCCCTGTGTGGATGAACAAGATAATCAGACCCTAGTAGCGAGACTAGCGCACCATGGATTTTCTCGTGTCGGAGAACTTGTTGGAGAATCGGCATCCTGGGTAAGACGTTATTTCCATGATGGGATTCGGCTGCGCAAACCTCGCGAAGTCGGGAATTTACCTCAGAGTGAACCGAATCTAGTTCGGGTAATAAAATTTCAATGAAACCGGAGTTGATGAAACTTTGCACTTGGTCGTCGTTTAGCAACGTCATACCTTAGTGATTCCTTAACGGTCTTTTGTAAGAACTGCAGATGCTCGTGGCGATTAAGAGGCGATCAAAATAACCAACGCGGCTTACTTTGTCCCTCAAAAATACATCTATCAGCAAATCGGTCCCGCCGCCATTTTCCAATTTTGTTTGCAGGTCATAGCAGATCCATTAATCGACTTAGGATATCCAAGCGATCATCTAAATTTTTTGCCTTGGGTTGCACCTTAAGCGTAGTCACACCAACAGCCTCATATTCACGCAGACGCTCACGAATAGCTTCCTCGGTTCCGAAAAGGTTGGTGCGCAGGATCATTTCAGCAGGCACGGCTGCTGCCGCACCTTTTCTATCGCCGGACAACCATAAGTGTTGTACTTTATCGGCGGCTTCCTTCCAACCGCCTCGTCGATACGCGTCATAATAAAAATTCTTGTCCTTACTGCCCATTGCGCCGATTGTAAAAGCTCGCCCCATTCGTTCAGATTCCACAAGGGCATCCACATCCTCGCTAAAAGAAACTGCAGCTGCGCCCACATGTACGTCAAAGTCTTTTAATTCACGTCCAGCCTGACTTGCCCCCAAGCGTACGTAGTCGAGTAAATTATCGCCATATTCTGGTGTAAACGAAGTGCCAATCCACCCGTCAGCCGCGGCACCTGTGAACTGCAGGCTCCTAGTGCCTAAGGTGGCGAGGTAGATTGGGATCGCGAGATTTGGACCCTCAGATAATCTTAAAGAACGTCCTTGGCCGCCAGGCAGAGGAAGCTGATGCTGGACCCCAGAGAAATCGATTTTTTCGCCGGCAAGGGCCATGCGAATAATTTCAACTGTCTCGCGCATTCTCGTCAGGGGCTTTTCGAAACTGACACCGTGCAACCCCTCTACGATCTGCGGACCGCTGTTTCCCAAACCCAGCAGGAATCGATTTTCTGAGAGATTCGCTAAAGACAAAGCAGTCATAGCGATGTTGGCGGGGGTACGCGCACAGATCTGCATAATACTCGTACCAAGTTTAATGCGGCTGGTTTGGCCTGCGATAAAAGCCAACGGCGTTACTGCATCATATCCCCAGCCCTCTACGGTCCACACACTGTGGACGCCCAGCTTTTCAGCCTCTTGCACATATGCCAGTTGTTCCCCGATATCGGCGGATGCCATTGCACCACCCAAGCTAATGCCGATGCGCATCCTAATGTTCCACTATCTCTAGCTCCGCCACCGGAGATTCATCCCCATTCGATACTCGAGCGGCACGCCAAAATCCCAGTGCTATTGCACCAAACAACTCTCTTGTACCGAAGTGGCACACATAGGAGATGGGTCCGGTCGACCAAATTAGCTCAGGAGTGTGTGGTAAAAACTGTTCGACCGTGTCCTCCGTTACTGTCAGTAATTCCAATTTAAGCTACTCCCATCTCAGTTACGGCTGCCAACCCGGTTTCAAACGACTTCATCGTCAACGACGTACGCTCCATACTCGCTGCCTGCGACCGCCATAATGGTAACGTTTCTGTTTCAGATCACCGTAGCGAGACCATTTCCGCCATTTATCGAGAGAAAGCGGCAGCGAATCAACGATGTTTGACCGGTTACGCACTCGGGTGCAATCTTTTGACCTATCGTTGGGGAAGAATACAGGAGGAAACCAGATGGGCATGATCACTCTAAAGGCGCTTGGATCGGTCGGGATAGTCACGCTCAGCAACCCGCCACATAACTTGATAAGTCGAGACTTCATCGAGGAATTTTGCTGCGCACAGGAGCGTGCGGTTGCGGACGGTATGCGAGCTATTTTAATACGAAGCGACTTGCGCCACTTTTGTGCCGGTGCAGATGTTTCCGCCTTAGACAATGGGGGTGTTGATGCATCTGTCACCCTCGACAGATTAGAGTCAATCCCCATACCCACCGTTGCGGCCATTCATGGCGCCGTTCTGGGTGGCGGATTTGAACTTGCTCTTGCCTGCGACTTTATTGTTGCTGCGCAATCAGCGCAGATTGGTTCCGTAGAAGTTGCTATCGGGCTCGCTCCACTACTTGGCGCTGTACAACGATTAGCTGAACGGGCCGGCCCAGCTCGAGCCAGAGAAATCGCTATGCTCGGACGCCGGTATAGTCCGGACGTATTGGAGCGTTGGGGTGTGATCAACTTGGTGACTAGCGACGAAGAGTTAAATTCTGCATCGCTATCTCTAGCGCAGCAGCTTGCGTCAGGCCCAACGTTGGCACTAAGCGCAATCAAACGCATAGCTCGAATAGCAAGCACCGATGGTGTGCGAGCCGCAGATCTAGCGCTCGCTGATGAACTCGCTCCGATGTGGGCCAGTCAGGATGTAAAGCGCGGCATGAGAGCGATGCACGAGACCGGACCAGGTACAGCAGTCTTTGAGGGGGACTAATGAAACCTTTAGAAAACATTAGAGTACTCGATTTTACCCGCGTGCTTGCGGGACCTACCTGTACGCGAATCCTCGCTGAATTAGGCGCGCAAGTCACAAAAGTAGAGCCACCTTCTGGAGATATCGGACGAATGGCAGCACCGCAGATACAAGGCCAAAGCGCCTACTACCTGCAGCTTAATGGCGGCAAACGGAACCTCAGCATTGATCTAAATTGGCCCGAAGCGCGAGAGGCCGCTCTCAAGCTGTGCCATAAAGCCGACGTTATAGTCGAAAACTTTCGTCCAGGCACCATGAAAACTTTCGGTTTAGATTACGAGTCCGTTCGCGAACAGAATCCGGCAGTTGTTTATGTTTCGATGTCTGGTTTCGGACAAAACACTCCTTGGTCGACACGACCTGCCTTTGCGCCGACTGTACAAGCCGAATCTGGGGCGACACAGACTCAAATGGACCACTTTGGTGACGATCTATTGCAACCAGTGACGGATTGGGCTAGCCATGCTGACGTCTATACAGGATTAGAGGGCGCAATTGCAGTGCTTGCAGGTCTGAACAAGCGCAATGCGACAGGCACTGGTCTTCATGGCGACGTTTCGATGATGGCAACAATGCTCGCCGTAAATGAGAGGCTTCATGCGCAAATCAACGAACTGGATGCTGCTGACGAGCCGTTGGCGCTTGGCGCACCTGAGTCGCCAATCTTTAAGGTCGCAGACGGTAGCTTTGTGACTATCGCTGCATCACCTATCTCGTCGGGCGTATTCATGCGTTACTGCGGAATGATGGGGAGAAACGATCTCCGAACCGACTCGCGCTTCGCCACGCCCGCTTTACGCAGAAAGAATTTAAAAGCGCTACTGAGTGAGGTCCAAAATTGGATGCGTTCATTTAGAAGCTTCGAGGAGCTCGAATACCAAGTGTCTGGTGCGGGTGGGCTTGCAGTCGGCAAGGTACGAACAGCGGCAGATTTACTAGAAACCGACTGGGCGCAATCTGCAGATCCTACTTACACCTCGCTAGTTGGTGATCTAGAAATTCGCCTGCCCAAGGGACCTTGGTTATTCAACGGTAGGGATTCGGGCGCGCTCTCGGCGGCAGCACCCAGAGGCGCGAATAATCATGAAGTGCTGTCCGAAGCAGGATTCGACGATGCAACAATAAAAGCTTGGGAAGATGCTGGGATCTTAAGCAGCGACCTTTAAAAGCGAAGTCGCTGGGGGCGGTATCCTGCACAATGTCGTAACAATAGGCAGTCTTTCATAACTTTCGATAACCGTATCTTTTTCAATGAAAGCTGGTAGCTCCGAATTATCCGAGAAGCCCTGATTGAGAACAACTTATCCGCCGGAAACATCTCTCGATGACTTTATCGGAGGGCAGTTTTTCGTCGGCGTTACCTGCAAACGCAATGCGCCTTGTCAGTACTGCCATACGAACAACACAGACGCCTGTTATTGAATTTAATACCTCTACGGGTTTGTATTCCCTGAGTCGAAGAAAGCGAGGAGCGCGAAAATGAGAACTTTCTTGGTCCTTTTGGTCTGTTTATGGGCATCAACCCTCTCTGCTAAAGAAATATCCGCGCAAACCATCGATACGATAGCCTTCGGTTCGTGCAACTCCCAGAACAAACCACAACCTCTGTGGCCAGTGATCAAGCAGGAGCATCCAGATATTTGGATATGGACCGGAGATAACGTTTACGCAGACACCGAAGACCCCGAGCTTTTTCGTCTCGCCTACGAGCGTCAATTATCCAACCTCGATTACCTAGATTTTATTGATAGTGTGCCCCACGTAACTGGCACTTGGGATGATCATGATTACGGCGTAAACGATGGTGGCTCAGAGTTTCCAGCCAAGGAGCTTGCAAAAGCTGAACTTTACAGGTTCTTAGGTGTTCCCAAATCAGAACCATCTACCACTCGAGACGGCATATATCGAAGCACTCAGTACGGGACAGGGGAGCGAACCGTCAAAGTGATTCTTCTTGATACGCGCTGGTTTCGGGATCCACTAGAAAGAACGTCGGGATCGAATCCAAAATACCTGCCCAATAAAACCGGCACATTGCTGGGTATGGCGCAATGGAGGTGGCTAGAAAGAGAGCTCAAGGACAATACGGCAGCCGTAACTGTAATTGTCAGTTCGATACAGCTATTAGCCCAAGAACACCGCTTCGAGAAATGGGCGAATTTTCCGAACGAACGAGCTCGTCTGCTTGACCTGTTAAACGATTATGCAAAAGGTAAAACACTTGTGATTTCGGGAGACAGGCACGCTGCTGAGATTTCGGCTTTGGAATTATCGGGGTGGAAAGGCCCACTATTGGACGTTACTTCCAGTGGCCTCACAAATGTTTGGAGACACAAATACGAGGAAACTAATAGCCTAGCAATAACGGAAAAAGTAATTGAACCGAATTACGGTCTGATCAAAATAAATTGGGACAAGCTACGAGACCCTGTCGTGAAAGTCTCGATCAAAGCTCAAAAGGGCGAATTGCTTAGTATCACGCTCTAGAGGTCGTGCCACTCTACAAACCTTCAAAAACATTCGCAGCTCAGCACGGCCTTCCTAAAGACATTCTCGTCTCTCCGATGGGTAACGACAGTATGAACCACATAGCCCCATGAGAACCTTTTTGTTACTGAAAGCGGCGGCTTTTTGCTCACCGGATCGTAATGCCCAGCACTTTTTCTTTAACCTATCGTCAGTCTGAACTCCCGCCATTAAAGACAAACACACGGGGGAAGCTCTCGATGCATAGAGGCCATTGAGAATCAGAATCTCTCGAAGGTTTCTATTTAGGTAGGTCGTGCGATGAGCCCATATGTGAGCGCTGAAGTCTTCCTGTTATATATTCTCCTGCATTGACGTTGGCAAATTTTCTGGGTGCGTCAACGCTAATACAGCTTTCCAAAACTTTGACCGAAGTATCGCTGTCTGGATCTACAAAAAAGGCGATTGAAAATCGATCCTTGCCGTCAATGATCGGTTTTACTCTATGAAGTGTCGACTTGTACTTCCCATTAGTCCAACGCTCGAGAAGATCGCCAGAGTTTATTAGCACAACATCTTCTTCGGGTTCTATGTCGTGCCAATTTCCTTGTTGATCGCAGATCTCCAAACCGCCGACTGAGTCCTGGAATAAGAATGTCGTTAATCCATAATCAGTATGAGCACCGGCGCCTAACTGAGAATCGTTAATCTGAGTGTCACTACACGAGGGATAATGCAAGAGCCGAAGCGAGATGTTTTGTCCGGTATGAAACTTAACGAAAAAGTTTTCGTCTAAACCCAGTGCTTTGGCGAGAGTCCTCTGCAAAAGCAAAGCCCTGTCCATGCACTCGGTAAAAAAAAGTTGCATCAACTCTTTGAACTCAGACGACGGCCAGCGATCTTCCTTTATAGGTGCCTGAAGAATATTCCGCATTGTGAACGTTTCTTTCAAATCCGCGGGACTTGTGGGATCGAGACGCTCTGAAGCGAATGCCTGATAACCAAAATTTTCCTCAGCGGACGAATAGGCCGATAGCATCTTCATTTTTGCATCAGAGGCAAAGAACGATGCGCTGGCTTTGAATACTTCCGTGACTAAATTGTTAGAGAAATCGAGATCCGGGGAAGCGAAAAAGCCGTAGGTGCTAAGGGCACGGTTTATGTCCCTTGCTGCGCTCGCAACTCCGTCTTCGTCCGCTGACTGGAGGTCTTTAAAACTGACTTTTGGACACTGCATATTTATCTGCTAACAAAAAAAATCGGGCTGATCCATCGAATCGTCCTCGGACAGGTTACTGCCTAGGGAATGATGCGGCGAGAGCGCAGATCCTGCAGCCAGTAACAAAAGCTCTCCTCGCTATTATAGGTCTGATTAAAACCGGCCTGATGAATTTTCACGGTGCTGACGAAAATAGGCGGAGGGGCGTCAATTGCGCCCATGGCGAAGCAGAGGTCTGCGTAGTGGTGAGACTCGCCAACGATCTGGTGTAGCGTATTAGCTTCCAGATCATGGCGGGCCACAATGCTCTGCCAAAGATCCTCTCGCTGCATAACATATTCAGCAACCGACAGCGGCTCGTCCTCCCCTAGAGGCACATCCAGAGCCAGGGCGATAGCGGGCCACATGTCTCGCCAGCTGAACACTTCACCATTGGTTAGGTTGTAGGTTTCGCCCTCTGCACACTTATTGACGGCTGCCCAGAGACAGGCATCCCCTACCAACCGAACGTCCACCGCCTCCATGGCTCGATCTACCCCGCCGGGAAAAGACAGGGGCAATCCCTCAGCGTGGCGCAGAGCAGCATAGACGCCCACCACTGGAGGTAAATTCATCACTACCCCGTGGTTGGGCCCGACGATCATCTGGGGTCGCAATATGGTGATGGAGTAGTCCTGATGTTTCGCATGATCTCGCAAAAAATCTTCCTGCACCCAGTAAAAATTCGGGTGTTCGACCCTTGGTTGATTCTCTCGAGCAGGCACTCGCATCGGTCCAACCATCGCGCCGTAGGCTTTGGTGCCCTGCAGAAGAGTGACATGCTGTAGCTGATTAAACTGAGTAAGAGAGACGAGCAAATTTTCCAGCATCTGTCCGTTAATGCGGATTTGGTTCAGATCAGACCAACCAGCAACCAATCCCGGAAGTTCGTAAACCGCCGTGTACACGATATGGGTAATGCCCGTGAGCTCGCGGCATGCTTCGGCGCAGGCCTCTCTATCCCGCAAATCCATAGAGACGAATTCGATGTTGGCATCGTTTAGTAGTTGTGGAGGTCGTCGAGACGCCGCAACCACTGGCCAGCCGGCCCTCGCAAAGCTAATAGCCGCCGCGGTACCGACTAATCCGCTGGCACCCACGATCAGGACTTTGTTCTGCATGATTTTTTTTGCGAGTGCTCGTTGATCTTAGCTACAAAGTTATTTACGGAAACTCGCATGATGATATCTCCAGCGGTGAAACCCGTAGGTTAGTTGATAGCGATTGATTGCATCGTGCTTTGAAATTCTGGCTGGTTTCGATCCACGATTCAGATCCTCCTTTCCCGATTTGCGAAATGTTCTCACTCGGATGGTAGGCTTATCCGACTGATGTTCTGATTCAGTACTACTTCAAATGAGGAAAAAAATGAAAACTTATCAATTCATGCTAGGTCTGATATTCGCTTCGTTATCTTTCGGCGCATTCGCCGATGACCACGCAGCTAACATAATTTTCGGCGAGTCCTACAACTTTTCTACAACCAATCCTGCTGCCGTTGTTGAGGCTATGGATACTTGGGCAGCTTCTGAGACAGGTAAAAAAAGCCTAGCAAATATTAGTCTAGGTCAATACATGTCTAATGGTGAAAACGAGGCGACCCACCAGATCGTTGTCTTTCACCAAAACAAAGAAGCAATGAACGAACAAATTGCGATGAATCTAGCGTCGAGCGACTCGCAAAAGTTTCTCGCTAAGTTTGCGAGCATTACAACACCAGTCTCTGAAAACCTTTTCAGCTTTGTGGGCGGCACAAATAAACCAGGAGTGATCACGACTTCAACCCCAGTGCAAATGCTTTACGCGCTTGAAGTTACCGATTTAGCTGCGTTTCAGAAGGCATTCGCTAAGCTTTTGGCATCAGATGCGGTGGCGGCATTCCCTGGCAACGTTTCTTATGGTGAAGTCATTGCCAATGGGGAAAACCCCTCAACGCATTGGGTAAGTTTCACTACTAATGATGCAGGTACTATGTTGGAGGCTAACAACGCCATGCTAGCTAGTTCCGACTTCCAGGAATATGCTCAAGGCGCAGATTCATTTCGAAAAGTTAACTCGAGTTCGATGGGAATGGGCGTTAAAAGTTGGCTCTCATGGTCGCCGAACAACTAAAGTGGAAGGATAAAGAATCTCAGTGAAGTTTGACCTCACCTCGCTAGCCTATTTAGTGAGGTCATCTTCTCGAAAAGATTCAAAGGGACTTTGCAAAACCGTAGCCACTAAAGCTTTACTCCGCATCAGTACTTCCGTGGGTGCAGCCAGCCATAGCGCCAAATCAGGCGGCATCTCGCAACTTTTCGCTGCATCTCTTTGAGAGCAGTTTACATAAAGCCCCTATTTTCACTGGGGTTCTGCGCGATGATTGAACGCATTAAATTCGAAAGTGGTAGCTACGGATGGACTTGAACACTTGATTGAAGCCCTGCTACGGGTAGATCTACAAGAGCGAAAATCTACTCATACGCCCAGGAATGCCACCAAATGTGTAGGGACGACTGCTCCCGCGCGCGCTCATGTCCTGCCCGCGTGATCCTCCAGTCCCTTTGCTCCTCTTTGAGTTCTCTCAGAGCACGCTAGCTGTCTATGAAATGCCGTTATATCTCCTCTGTAAATGAAGGTATTAGCCTCCCTCAACCCACAGAACTGTTGATGCAGCAAGTCGGGTTCTCTTTGCGCTCCCTACAGATGCGCAACATAGCCCTTAGTTTGTGGTCCCGACTCGACGTAAACACCAATGAATGAAGGCTGGAGAGCTGTATTTGTGGGCACTAGGGCAAGACTACCTCCTCACTTTCCTGACTTCGCGCTGCCTTAAATCGCGGAGTTGGTTTCGTGGTTCTGACCTGTTCAAGCCAAAACACGCCGTCAAAGGGCGCACTGTTCCCCCGGGTAGAAAGCAGATCCATGTCACCATCACCATCCAAGTCTCTGGCAATGAATTGATCAAACATGCCGCGCTTACGGCGCGATACATCGTGCCGCACCCAGTCTTTACCCAGCTGATAGTCAGCACCCGGATTCTCAAACCATGCGAGACGACCCAGGGGTGAATCAATAGGGGTCGTACTCTCTTCTAGCCGTGATCCCCGGCTATAACCGCCCGCAAAAAGATCTTGATCCCCATCACCATCGATGTCGACGAGCGTCATGCCAACCAGATTATCGGGATGGAAGGCGCCTATAGGATGGCCGATCCAACCCTCATCGATAACTTCTGGTTGTTGAAACCAGGCAGCGCCTCGCTGGGTAACAGAGATAATATCCAATCGCCCGTCGGCATTCATATCCGCGTAGTCCATGTTGAATCCAGAAGCATGCCGGCCAATCGTGCCGATCGCGTGTTCTTTGAACTCCATATCACCTAGGTTTTCAAACCAGGCAATTCGATCCTCGCCGCGACTGCCAACAACAATATCGAGATCACCGTCATCATCTAAGTCTACTGGCTCCGCATTCTGCGGCACGCTGTACTTACCCAGAATCATCTCATGCCAATTTTCCCCATCGATTGGGTCGCCGGTTACTGTGTAAATCGCTACAGGATCGGAACGCATGTAGTCACCAATACCCGGGCGCTGGGCACCCTTATTCGCAGCAATGGCCTCAGGTTTATTGTCACCATCCAAGTCAGCCAGAAAAACTCGGATGTAGGAACCACGATTTTTGGTCATCGGCAGGACCAGCTGCGGCCAAGGTTCGGTACGGGCATCCGGACCAGGGTTTTGCAGATACAACAGGTAGGCAAGTTCTACGGCCACCATGACATCCGGATAGCCATCCCCGTTAATATCCGCGATTGCTGCATCTTCGGGAGCGGGAGCCTCCGCCAGGGTAATGGTGTGCCACGCCGTGGGATCCGCCGAGCCAAAGGCCAGTCGAATATGGCCCGCAGCATCCGGAACAAAGCCGTCTGCAATTGACGACGCAGAATCATAGTCATCATCTGCTTCATGCACTGAAACGATGTCTTCATAACCATCGCCATCAATATCTGCCATCACTAAACCATCACTGCCCGTTAGGTCGAAGCCAGCAATTTCCGCGCTGTCGATAATGTGTTCGCGCCAGGAGATGAAATAACCGTTCGCTGCCTTTGAATCAGAAAGTTGGTAGCCGACTGGGTTATCACCTGAAATCACGATTGTTGGCAGTAAGAGCAGCAAGCCTGCTAACAATCGATCGATCAACTGAGAGCACCTCTGGTTTTTCATGTTTAGGCGGCTAAGATAGTTTTCACCGCAATACCTCACAGAAATATCGTACACAGTCGAAACAATATCAGCGTGCAGAGTCTACATCAGGCGTTATTTGCCGTGCGTCTGTAAATGACCAGGAACGTAGGGAGCAATGTTGTGAGTGGGTAGCTCTTGAGACCGAAGATGAAACGATAGTTGTTGTTTCAAAATTTCTACAACCTTTCTTAATGCAAGCCGGTCCGTTGGACCAGGTACATAACGAACAACATTGAATGGTGCTAATGTGGCTTGCGCTCGGTCACCACCAGCACAAACGCAGTACCACCTAGAGTCAGCAACGTGGACAGCACAATCCTTTGGTTAAGTGGCTCAAGCAACAGCAACGCACCACCAATTGCGGCAATGGCAGGGACCGAAAGCTGTGCCAGCGCGGCAGTCATCGCGCGGATTGAACCCACCAGGTAATACCAAATCGAATAACCCAATCCCGAGGTAACCGCACCAGAAACCGCCGCTGCTAGCGCGCCCTGCCAGGTTATGGAGAGATTTTGAATCTGGCTAAAGCTGACAAAAATGGCGATCAACGAGGCGTAGAAGAAATTTTGTGCTGTCGCCTGAGTCGGATCTCTCCCCCCAGCGCCCAGTATTGAATAAATCCCCCATGCAACCCCGGCTATCGCCATCAGTCCAGCATGCGAAAGAGGCGGCGATTCAAGCCCGGGCGCAACAAGGTACAGCAACCCTGAAACCGCAACCGCGTACCCCGCAATACCGGCAAGAGTCGGGCATTCGCCGCCCCTTAGCGCAAAGGCCAGCATGGTAATTTGAACGAACCCAAATAGCAGCAGTGCCCCCGTTGCCGCGCTAAGTTGGTTATAGGCGAAAGAAAAGCCCAACATGTAAACCAGCAGCGCAAGCACTGGCACTGTTCTTGGCTTGGCGAGTTTAAAAGCCGAGTCTTTGAAATAAACAAGGGACAATAAAAAAATCGCGCCAGCAATCAGCCGCAAGGCTGAGAAGCTGGCGGCGTCCATAAGATTTGAACCCAGAGCGTAGCGACAGAGCACAGAATTCGCAGCAAAGGCAAGCATGGTTATGACAGTTAGTAAAACCAGACTCAAGCCACTGACCGCTGTACTCACATTACGATCTCCCTACTCGGCTACTGAGACTATACGAAAATCAGATCGCCAGTTGTTCAGCGCGCATAAGTCGATCCCACGTGGGGCGCAGTGAGACGAGCCGAGCGGCCAAATAATTTCTCGCGAAAGCTGCCCTGCCGATAGCTAGCTTTAAAGACCCCCATCTCCTGAAGCTTAGGTATGACCAAATCCACAAAGTCTTCCACGCATTCTGGCATCACCGTATAAGCTAAATTAAAGCCATCTAAGCCCGAGGTTATAAACCAATCGTTAAGTTGGTTGGCAACACTTTCTGGAGAGCCAGAAATGACCGGCCCCGCCCCGCCAATGGCGAGATCCGATGCCCACTGCCGGACCGTCGCAGTTTCGTTCCCTGCCAACGTAAATTGAATGGCGTCGGACTTTACCTCGGTAATATTGGCGTCTAACTCCAGGGTCGACAAATCGGTACCCATCCATCCAGAGAGCAAAGCCAAGGCGCCCTCGTGCGAGGCATATTGCTCATAGTCGGCTTGTTTTTCTAAGGCCTGGGCATCTGTTTGCCCAACGACGACGGTAATCGCGCCAAAAATTTTCAAATCCTCGGCTTTGCGCCCGTTCGCTAATGCTTGGGCACGCAAACTTTCGACAGACTTCGCGTGTTGCCAGGGACTATTACCGCCGATAAAAACGCATTCTGCATGTTCACCAGCAAAAGCCTGGCCCTTTGGCGAAGTACCAGCCTGAAACAGCACTGGCGTTCGCTGGGGGGAAGGCTCGCAAAGGTGAATGGCGTTAAGCTTAAAATATTCGCCATCGTGCTTCACCGGCCTGACTTTTTCAGGATCGGTAAATATACCTTTTTCACGATCCCGAATAACCGCATCATCATCCCAGCTGCTCTGCCATAGGCCATAAACCACCTGCATATATTCATGAGCGATTTCGTAGCGGGTGTCGTGAGCCTTTTTCTTGTCCTGTCCGATACCTTTAGCCGCACTGTCTAAATATCCGGTGACGATATTCCAACCCATACGTCCATCAGTTAAATGATCTAATGACGAAATTTTTCGGGCAAAACTATAGGGCGGCTCGTACGGTATAGAACCGGTCACTCCAAAACATAAATTTTGCGTTACCGACGCCATAACCGGCACCACCGTAAATGGATCATTGGTAGGAATTTGCATAGCTGCACGCAGCGCAGCATCGGGCGACCCTTCATAAACATCGTAGACGCCGGACACGTCGGCTAAAAATATGCCGTCGAATAATCCCCGCTCCAGAGTTTTCGCAAGTTGCTGCCAATAACCCATGGAGTTAAATTGCTGTGAAGTGTCGCGTGGATGACGCCATAACCCTTGTGACTGATGCGCTACGCAATTCATGTGAAACGCGCACATAAGCATTTCTTTCGCCACTTCGCCCACCTTGTGCCCCGATGAAGCTCTGATCCTACAGTGAGTCATAAAGTTTCTAAAATGATCGCCACCACGTTGCTTAGACCAGAGCTAATAGTATGTGTTTTTCGTCGGCCTTAATCTCAACGATACCCGCTAATAGTCGAACTGGATTCGAAGGACGATCCGAGAGCTTCGAGACTTTCAACCAGCTTGGTAGGTGGCCTGCCATAGATAATTAGATTTTCGATGACAAAGTGATCGCTGGTATCTCCGAACTCTTTCTATGGGATATCCCCTGGGAAAATGTTGGTTACGCGCTTTGCCGCAGAGGAAGAGCACATTCTTTGCTTCCGTTATTTATTTTAAAGCTTCTAATGATTCGCATTGCGCATCACTAAATTTTACTTAGCGAAAAGTTGCTTTCAAAAGCTAAGTTAGACATCGTAAGTGCGTGGATAAACCACAACCTCGAGAAAAACAAAATGGAGTCAACATATGGGTTTACGAGAAATTTGCGTTACTGCTTTGCTAACTTTCACCGCAACAGCAGTCCTGGCAGACGATCACATGCCACCACCGTTCTTTCCTATAGAGACCTATTCATGCAGTTATAATGAGGGTAAAGGTCTTAACGACTTCCTCGAAACTGCAGCGAAGTGGAACAAGTGGGCGGACAAAAACTATCCTGCCGCGGGATTTGCTGCCGTACTAACGCCTTACCTTGCAAATGTTAACGAAATGGCGAGCGACGTTTTTTGGATGAATATTTCGCCAACCTTCGAAGCTATGGGAAGTTGGCAAGATCATTGGGTTGCAAACGGTTCGGAACTTGTCGAAGAATTTGACGAAATTTGTACTAACAACAGCCACTCTATGTTCCTAGGACAAGCAGTCAAAGCTCCAACCCCTAACGGAACAACAACTGGTTACATTGCTTTCGAATCTTGCAGTTTGAAAGAGGGCGCCTCGATGCAACAGTTATTAGCCGCCGATGAGAAATTTAGGCAACGGCAGGCGTCCCTAGGCAACGACAGTCCAAGCATTCGATGGTGGCCAATGGCTGGAATGTCGCGACAAATGGAGGGAGATTTTTACCTCATGTCGGCCGTCGACTCTATGCAAAGCCTTGGTCAAAACATAGATAAGTTCATCTCCAACATGACAAGCGAGCCAGGGGCATACGACGGACTGGTTGACTGCTCTGGAAGAAACGTCTTTTCATGGCAAGGAATCCGCTCCCCCAATCAGGGTTGAAAAAATGTCTCGGAAGCCTCTATCACCTTAGGGGCTTCTCTTTTACAGCCCTTTCCCACGCTCAAAGTATCCGCCCATGCCATTATCTAGGTAGCTAGTTGTCGATACGTACACTTGATTTAAGCGTCGCTGTAGCTACACCTCACATAATTCGAATTTATTTATAATCCCACCTAACAAAAAATGGACATTCCTGCGTGCGATCACGTACCGCGGAGGAGGCGCTTCGTCCGGCACAGGCACTTACTTATCGCGAAGCTTGTACGTTCGCTACTGGAGCTTGTGCTTCCCCAATTTTAATTTCTGCTGTATCCGCTGATGGTCGACCTGAATTCCAAGGGCAATCCGACAGCTTCGAGGCTTTCCACTAGCTTAGTAGATGGCGAGCCATGGATAATTAGCTTTTCGATGACAAAGTGATCGTTGAAATCTACGAACTCTTTCTCTTGGATGCCCCCTGGGGAGATGTTCGTTACATGTTGCAACGCGGCGTCAGAATCGGCGTATCTTTCAATCAGATAGATTTTTTCGTCAGCACCCCGGTAGAACTGCCAAGCTAACGTGCCGGGCTCGTTTCCCTCGACCAACGCGTTATAAAACGCTGAAAAATCGTCTATTTGCGCAGCCGTTTTCTCGTTGACGCTCATTGAGACAACGTAAGTTAGTTCGTTGGGATTGAAGCCATTACTCGAAGCAAAAGTTGAAGCGTTAAGAGCGAAAAATACGACTGACGCTATAATAAATTTCATTGGTATGCTCCTTGGATCTCCTCTCCCAAATAGTAACTAGATAAAACGAGTTTGTCGTTTTACTTCTTTTGGCGCTTCCACGTACCCCCGTAAATATATGAATCGACAAAGGAGCTTTTTATTTTTTTAAGGCATGTGTCGCAAAGAAATTGCCAGTTTTCAAACCCGTACCGACATCGAAATAAAACGTCGGGGGATGCGCTGCAAATTGCGCAATCTTTTTTTCGCCGACTCATCAATGAGCCCGAAGCCATAACGCAGAAGTTTTCCGGTCCCTCTTCAACGATGTCATCGCTTTGTCCTCGAGACCTGGAATTATCGGAGTAAAGCTCTATAAGACCGCACCGCATTGGTTGCGATGCGATCCACGATTAACTTCAGAGCTACTCCATCGTTTCTGTGATGCTCTCGTAGCCAGCGGTTAGAATTGCAGTGCGCTTAATTTCACGAATGCCTGCAAACGTGTCCATTGCCGCCGCCGCTTCTTTAGAGGCATACATCTCATCCATGCCTTTGGCTAAATCAGCCATAGATTCGAAGCCAATCCATAGGTAATGGGTTACTCCTTCAGTATCGCCAGCAACAACCTCACGTATGCCATATGCATCCGACGCGCCTATGTCTTTCATCAATTTTAACCACGTCGAGGCATAGGTTGCTGGGTCGCTGACTGACAAAAACATATTCAAGAAAACCTTATATTTTCCGCCTGCGTCCGCGGGAACGTATTCCTTCACTGACTTGTACAGCGTGCTATGAACAGTTTTATTTCCTGCTCCCTGCATTGCTTCTTGGTACGCAATGTGAGCTTCAGAGGCCTGGAAAAGATCGGCGCCCGGCAAGGAATCTGCGCTCGGATAAGCGAACATGGTCATATGAGACGCTCCGAGCCCGCCACCTGCGTTGTATGCGTAGACGCCAACGGCGACGCCTCGATCTTTAAATACGCCGGATTCCACAAAAGCACGCGTGCCCGCGAGCGTTCCTTGGGCGTCATCAGTTGTAATGTCGTTATGCAGAAAATATTTGAATGGAAACTCATTTCCGTGACCGTGGCCGTCTGCAAATGCGAAGTTAGCAAGCACCACAGAAAGCAAAATTAACGCTACTTTTTTCATTGTTTTCTCCTGATTATTTCCCCCTTCCCCTAAAG
>MDSZ01189469.1_pt1 | contig 16594 bp, 17 predicted proteins | sample 811201 | NCBI WGS metagenome assembly MDSZ01 (sample SAMN05326647, study PRJNA326480) | marine metagenome | isolation source: seawater | place: Indian Ocean: North | collected 2010
ATCTAAATAAAAAGAAAATATTCAAATTTAGAAATCGTAAAATCTTGTTTTTTATTTGTGAAGATTTTTGGAATGATCAATACATTGAAAATATTTTAGAAGAAAAACCAGATCTGATTATGGTCATTAATGCTTCACCTTATGAAATTAACAAGTTTGAAAAAAGAATCCTAAGAGCAAAAAAAATTATAAAAACTATAAAAAAACCTATTCTTTATCTAAATTGTGTTGGTACTCAAGATGATTTATTATTTGATGGGGGATCATTTATTTTAGACAAAAATTTAAAGTTACTGAATGAAGTTACTTTTTTTAAAGAAAAAAATATCGAATTTCTTTACAACAGTAATGAGAAGCAAAGTGAATATAAAGTTCCAAAAAAAAACTTAGATTATGAAATATACGAGGCAATAGTTTTTAGTTTACGAGGTTATTTAAAAAAAAATAAATTTAAATCTGTCATTATCGGTATTTCAGGTGGCATCGACTCTGCTTTAGTAGCAGCAATTGCATGCGATGCTGTTGGGCCGAAAAGGGTTTTGGGATTCATGTTACCATCAAAATATACTAGTCAAAAAAGTTTAGATGATTCAATGAATCTGTCAAAAAAACTGGGTTTTGAATTAAAAAATATAAAAATAGAAAAATTAAAGCTTCTGTATCTCCAAAATCTTAAAAAATTATTTGGTGATTTACCTCTTGATATTACAGAAGAAAACCTTCAATCAAGAATTAGAGGTAATATACTAATGGCAATCTCTAATAAGTTTAAATCTATTTTATTAGCAACAGGAAATAAATCAGAATTAGCTGTAGGATATTCTACACTGTATGGAGATATGTGTGGAGGATTTTCACCTTTGAAGGATTTATATAAAACGCAAGTGTTTAAATTATCGAGATGGAGAAATACAAACTTTATTAATTCATCAAAAGTAAAAAAAACGCATGTTATTCCAAATAGTATAATTATTAAAGAGCCAACGGCTGAATTGAAAGAAAATCAAAAGGATACAGATACATTGCCACCTTATGAATTATTAGATAAAATTTTATATTTATTAATAGAAAAAAATATGAGTAAAAAAGAAATGATTAAACAAGGATATGATAGAAAACTAATTGAAACTATTTGGTTTATGATTAAGAATTCAGAATTTAAAAGATATCAAAGTTCTTTGGGTCCAAAATTATCTCAAATGTGTTTTGATAATGATAGGAGATTTCCTATTATAAATAATTTTGAAATTTAGTATATGTTAAGATTTGCACCAAGTCCTACAGGTTTTATTCACGTTGGAAATGCTAGGATTGCAATTTTGAACTTTATTTTTTCAAAAAGTAAAAATCTAGACTTTTTTATTAGAGTTGATGATACAGATACTGAAAGATCTGAGGAAATGTATAAAAGAATGCTCTTTCAGGATCTTGATTGGATAGGAATAAATTATAAATTTCAAATTTATCAAAGTCAAAGATTAGAAACCTACAAAAAAGTTTCTGATGAATTAAAAAATAAAGGGTTGATTTACCCATGTTATGAAACACCAGATGAACTAAATTTACAAAGAAAAATCCTTTTAAAATCTGGTAAACCACCAATATATGATCGTGCTTCTTTAAAGCTCAGTAAAGAAGAAAAGAATCGTTTTGAAAAGGAAGGTAGAAAACCTCATTGGAGATTTAAATTAAGTGAGGAACCAATATTTTGGAATGACTTAATTCATAATGAAATAACTTTCGAAAAACTTTCTATATCAGACCCAGTAGTTATTAGATCAGATGACACCCCGTTATTTACTCTTACTTCAGTTATTGATGATGCTGAATTTGGCGTAACACACATATTAAGGGGGGATGACCATATAACTAACACTGCTGCTCAAATTCAACTTTTTCAACACATTGGGCGCAAGTCGATTCCTAATTTTGGGCATTTGCCACTTGTAAAAAGTATTGATGGTGAAAGTTTATCAAAAAGAAAGGACTCTTTATCTTTAAAAAAAATTAGAGAAAGTGGTATACAAAGCATTTCTTTGTTTAATATGCTATCTAAAATAGGTACAAGCAATCCTTATGAACATCTTGATAGTATTGAAAAGTTAATTGAAAAGTTTGATCTTAAAAAATTTTCAAAAAGTTCTATTTACTTTGATTACAGAGAACTTGAAAGGATTAATTCAAAATATCTTTCAAAATGTGATTACAAGAAGATTAGCGAGATTACTGATCAAAAAATTTCAAAGAATACTTGGGATGCAATAAAACCTAATATTAAGAGTTTAAAAGATATTAATAATTGGATAAGTATATTAGATTCAGACTTTGAAATTGTAGAGGACAAAAACAATAAAAAGCTTATTAAGGAGTCAAAATTTTTACTACCAGAAAAATTAACAAAAAATTCATGGATGGATTGGTGTAAAAGCATATCTGAAAAAACTGGAGTAAGTGGTAAAAAGCTTTTCTTAACACTTAGACTAAAGATTACAGGTTTAGAATCAGGACCTGAAATGAATACTATAATTTGTTTGTTAGGTAGAAATGAGATTTTAAGAAGATTACAATAAACATTATGCCAAAAAAAAAATTAAAGATATATGATAGTACCTTAAGAGATGGAGCACAAACGCAAGGTATAGCTTTTGGTATCAATGACAAAATAAGAATAACTGAAATACTGGATGATTTTGGTGTAGATTATATTGAGGCAGGATGGCCAGGTGCAAACCCAACAGATGACGAGTTTTTTAAGAAGTTACCCAAAACCTTTAACTCAAAATTAGTCGCATTTGGTATGACTAGAAGACCATTGAAAACTGCTGATACAGATAAAGGTTTTCAAGCAATATTAAAGTCTGGTGTCCCTACTGTATGTATTGTTGGCAAAACCTGGGACTTTCATGTACTCAATGCCTTAAAGACAACACTAAAAAGAAATATATTAATGATTAAAGATTCAATAAGGTACTCAGCATCACGACTGGATGAAGTTATATTTGATGCTGAACATTTTTTTGACGGTTATAAGTGCAATCCAAAATATGCCATGGAATCGATTACAACTGCTTATGACTCTGGTGCTAATTATGTTGTACTTTGTGACACAAACGGTGGAACACTTCCTTTTGAATTAGAAGAGATTATAAAAAATGTAAAAAAAGTCATTCCTGAGAATAGAATAGGAGTACATTTTCATAATGACTCAGATGTTGCTACTGCAAATTCTCTAGAAGCAATAAGGCTTGGTGTGACACAAATACAGGGTACCTTTAATGGACTGGGTGAGAGATGCGGAAATGTTAATTTAATAAATGTTGTTTCAAATGCCTGTATTAAGCTTAATTGCAACATGAAACTACAAAAAAATTTAGGAAAAATTACTAATGTTAGTAGATTTATTGATGAAATTCTAAATAGAACATCTGGAAAGAATTTACCTTTTGTAGGAGCGTCTGCTTTTGCACATAAAGGTGGTTTACACATTTCTGCAGTAGAAAAAAATCCTAAATCCTACGAACATATCGATCCTTCTAAAGTTGGAAATAAAAGAAAGTTAGTTGTATCCAACCAATCAGGCAAATCTAACATAATAAATCAGTTGAGAAACAAAAAAATAAAATTTGATGAAAATAGTTCAGAATTGTTAGATTTTGTTAAGATAACAAAGAAACAAGAATTCTTAGGTTATGCATATGACGGAGCAGAAGCTAGTTTTGAATTATTAGCTTTGAGAAAGTTTCATAAAATTAAAGAATTTTATGAATTAATAAGTTTTAAAGTCTCAGATGAGAAAAGATTGAATGAAAACAAAATATCGTTCAATACTTTGTCTGAAGCAAGAATTAAGATAAATGTTAAAAACAAAAAATATTATAGTGCTACGGAGGGAAATGGACCCATACACGCCCTGGATAATGCACTACGAAAAGCCTTAGAAGCATCATACCCAAAAATTCGATATTTACACCTTTTAGACTATAAAGTTAGAATTCTAACACCGCAAGACGGAACAGATGCTCTTGTCAGAGTGAGGGTAGAGTCATCGAATAACATGCTAAAATGGTCAACAATTGGTGTCTCAAAAAATGTTATTGATGCTTCGTACATTGCTCTACATGATAGTATTACATACCATCTTCTGAAATCTTAATTTGATGTGAAAAATTACCAACCAGTTATTTTACTCAAAGATACTCAGATACCTGAAAATTTGGGCTTCACGGCTCGTTCTATGCTTAATTGTGGTCTCGAAAAACTTAGAGTTATTAATCCAAAATTTAGTCTTAATGATGAAAAAATTATTCCTCTATCTGCAGGAGCAACAAAAGTTATTAAAAATATAAAACTTTATGATTCTGTTGCAAAATCTATTGCTGATATCAATTTTTTGGTAGCATGTACTGCTAGAAAAAGAACATTAACCAAAATCGTCCAAAATCCAAAAGAGTCAATTGATGAAATTTTTAGAAAAATAAATGAAAATAATAAAGTTGGTATATTATTTGGAGCAGAACAATCTGGTCTAACTAATGATGATTTATCATTATGTAATAGAATTTTAACTATTGAGACCAATCCAAAATTTAAATCTATAAACTTATCACATTCAGTTATAATAGTATGTTATGAGTGGTTGAGAAAAATTAAGATAAAAAAAATAAACAAAAAACATACTTTAGCGAGTAAAGAGGAACTAAATTTTTTTTATGATTCACTTGAAAATCTAATTAAATTAAGTGGCTTTATTAAAACTAAAGAAAGAAGAGAAAATATACTATTAAAAATTAAAAATATTTTTTCAAGAATAGATTTAGACAAAAATGAGATTGATATACTTTTTGGTATTATGAAAAGCTTATTCAATGCAAATAATTCTAAATAGAATTGACTTAATATGTGAACTCAGTATATTTCACCTATGACTAGAATTTTAAAGGCCAAATACAAAGTTGATAGAAGATTGAGGTGTAATTTATGGGGACGACCCAAAAGTCCCTTTAATAAAAGAGAATATCCACCCGGTCTAAATGGTCAAAATAAAAAGAGAAAACCCTCGGATTTTGGTATACAATTGATGGCTAAACAAAAATTGAAATTCCACTACGGATATATCACAGAGAAACAATTCCATAATCTTTTTGTAAAAGCTACAAAATTGAAAGGTGATACTAGTCAGAATCTAATACAACTTTTAGAAAGAAGATTAGATTCGGTTGTTTATAGAATGAAGTTTGTATCGACAATCTTTGCTGCTAGACAATTTGTCAGCCATGGTCATATCTTAGTGAATGGCTGCAGAGTAAATATACCCTCATACTCTGTTAAAGATGAGGATATGATTGAACTTAAAGACAAAAGTAAAGAGATACCTATAGTTTTAGAATCTATTAGTTCCAATGAAAGGGATGTTCCAGAATATTTATCTGTTGATTTTGACAAGATGAAGGGTAAATTTATAAGGGGACCAGAATTAGAAGATGTGCCATATCCCGTAGTAATGGAACCAAATTTGGTAATTGAATATTACTCAAGATAAAGTTTAAATCCACTAAATGAGTATTTCCGCTCTTATTATTGCAAAAAACGAAGAAAAAAATTTAACAGATTGTATTAGGTGCTTGAATTTTGTTGACCAAATTGTTGTAATAGTTGATGACTCAAAAGACAATACAAAAAATATTGCTTTAAAATTTACTAGATTCGTATTTGAAGGTTCATGGCTAAAAGAACATGACAGACGCAACTTCGGGATATCTAAATGTAAAAATAAATGGATAATTGAGATTGATGCTGATGAAAGGGTAAGCAAAAACTTAGCATTAGAAATTATGGACAAAATTAATAATGAAGATGCAGATTTTTACTACATACCTCTTTTAAATTATGTATGCAGAAAACCTATAAAATACGGATGGATGGCGTGTTTAGCTCCAGATGGTAAATATAATTTATTCAAGAAAAAAAACAAAAAGTGGCTTGAAGGAAGAGTACACCCAGCTTATCAAATTGAAGGAGCCAAGGGTTCAAAGTTTTATAATTGCTTAAATCATTTCATGTCTAATGACATTTCAGATTTAATAAATAGATTTAATAGAAATACCTCATTATATGCTATGGATTTGATAGAGGGAAAAAAAAATTTGAATAAATTTCTTTCAAAAAGAAAAATAATATCAAGGTTTCTCAAGTGCTTTTTGATTAGAAAAGGTTTTATGAATCCTGGAATAGGGTTTTTAATAAGCTTTTTATCAGCCATCTATCCTTTTACTGCAGCTATAAAGACAAAGAGTTTAAATTAACTATTTAATATTATGCTTAATATTCTTGTCCACAAGAATCTCTTGAAGTTCTCCACTTGAGGCTAATTCATTAATTATATCACAACCACCGATAAATTCATTTTTAATATAAATTTGAGGGATAGTTGGCCATTTAGAAAACTCTTTTACCCCTTGCCGCAAACTTTCATCTTTAAGAACGTCGTAACTCTTATATTCAATATTAAAATGATTTAGTAATCCAACTACATTTGCTGAAAAACCACACTGTGGAAAATCTGGACTTCCTTTCATAAAAAGCACTACTTCATTTGACTTTATAATCTCCTGAATTTTATTTTTGACATCTTCATTCATAATATTATCTCAATGTTAATGTTGTTAGTTTCAAAGCATGTAATGTTGTGCCCATATGTTTTCCAAGTGCTTCGTAAACTAATTGATGTTGTTGCACTTTGTTCAAGCTATTAAAACCTTGATATTGAATGGTAGCATGATAATGATTTTCATCCCCTCTCATATCCTCAAGTTTAATAATAGCATCTGGAAACTTCTTCTTTAAAAGACCAGACAGTATTTCTTTAGACATTGGCATATTATTTACAATATTTGTTATAAAACCTTTTATTATAATTAATAATCTCTTTATTTGAAATTTCAAAGAAATTTTTTATTTTAAGTTTATCACCCTTACAAATTCCTAGATAGGAGCATTCAACACTGTCTTTTTTTGCTTGTTCTTGAATAAATTTTTTATTTTTTGTAACAACTATATACCTTGATTGATCTTCTCCAAATAAGAAGCTGATTATGTTGTCTAATCGTTGTTCTAATAAATTAGTAAGATATACTCCAATATTATTTTTTATAATTAGCTCAGATATAGCAATTAAAATTCCTCCTTCTGATACATCGTGAATACCCACAATCTCGTTTGAATAATTTTTGATTAAATTTCTAATAAAAATACCATTTTTTTTTTCTTCTTTTAAGTCAATTAGTGGTGGAATGCCTGACTCTTTTCCAAGAAGAATCTTTTGATATGATGATAATTGCAGATGACCAAGAGTTTTACCTATTATAAAAATATGAGAACCATGTAATATTCTATTAAGTTTTATTTTTTTTATATTTTTAATTAGACCAACTCCACCAATAACTGGTGTGGGATAAATTGATTTTCCCAAAGTATCATTGTATAAAGAAACATTTCCAGAAACTACAGGATAATTTAACTCCTCACAAGCATGTTTAATTCCTTTTATAGATTGTTTGATCTGATACATAATTTCTTCTTTTTCGGGATTTCCAAAATTCAAGTTATTAGTGATGGCAAGAGGTAATGACCCAACTGAAATTAAATTTCTCCATGACTCAGCTACCGCTATTATAGCTCCCTTATATGGGTCAGACTGACAGTAAATTGGATTGCAGTCACTAGTAACAGCAATTGCTTTCGAGGATTTGTGAATTCTAATAATTGCAGCATCTGCCTCTTCTGGTCCACAGATTGTATCTCCCATAACAGATTGATCATACTGATTAAATATCCACGCTTTAGATGAATTATTTTCATTTAAAAGTAATTTTTTTAAGATAGGTTTGATATTTTTACTTTTTATATTAATTTTTGCAGGTTTTGGTTTACAATAATTCTTACTAGGTCTGTCATATTCAGGGGAGTTATCAACTACATCTGATATAGAAAGATTACATTCTAGTTTTCCATTATGATATATTTTCATTCTTCCATTGTCTGTTAACCTTCCAATTTCAACAGATTCAAGTTCCCACTTATCAAATATTTTTTTTACAGTTTTAATTTGGTCTGGTTTTACTATCATCAACATTCTCTCCTGTGTCTCTGACAACATGATTTCAAAGGGTTTCATACATGTTTCCCTTGTGGGTATTTTCTCAAGATATAGATTAATACCCTTTTTCCCCTTTGAAGCCATTTCAAATGATGAAGACGTTAAACCTGCAGCGCCCATATCTTGAATAGCTATTAACGCATTTGTATTCATAAGTTCTAGACAAGCCTCCAATAATAGTTTCTCAGTGAATGGGTCTCCAACTTGTACTTGAGGTCTATTCTTCTCAGAATCTAAATTAAACTCGGCTGATGCCATTGTTGCTCCATGTATACCATCTCGTCCAGTTTTTGCCCCAACATAAATTATGGGATAATTTTTTCCCTTAGCAGTGGAATAAAAAATTTTATTTTGTTTTACGAGTCCAACACACATAGCATTAACAAGAATATTTTCATTATAGCATTCATGAAAATAACACTCACCTCCCACTGTTGGAATTCCAACACAATTTCCATAATCGCCAATTCCAGAAACTACTCCGTTAAGTAAATATTTAGTTTTTTTATTTTTTATGCTCCCAAAACGTAGTGAATTTAGATTAGCTATTGGTCTTGCACCCATTGTAAAAATATCTCTCATTATCCCACCAACTCCTGTAGCTGCCCCTTGATAAGGTTCAATAAAAGAGGGGTGATTATGACTTTCCATTTTGAAAACAATAGCATCATTATTTCCAATACCAACTATTCCTGCGTTTTCTCCAGGTCCGCAAATTACCCAAGGTGCTTTAGTTGGAAGCATTTTTAACCATTTTTTTGTTGACTTGTATGAGCAATGTTCACTCCACATTACAGAGAATATGCTTATTTCAATTAAATTTGGTAATCTGCCCAAAATTTCTTCAATTTTGCCAAACTCTTTTTCGCTTAGATTAAAATCAACGGCATGATTTTTTTCATAAACTTTCATAGTAAATTTCTCAAATTCTTGAAGAATAAAATACCATCATCTAAATCTTTAAGACCCACTGCTCTTTCTGGATGAGGCATTAAGCCAATTACATTCTTTCTAATATTAGTAATTCCTGCTATGTTTAATAAAGAACCATTAGGATTTGAATTTTGAGAGACCTCACCTTCCTCATTGCAATATTTAAAAACAATTTGGTTGTTTTTTTTTATGTTCTCAAGTTCTTTGGTTTCAACAAAATAATTACCTTGTGAATGAGCTATTGGAAAATTAATTATTTGATTTTTTTTATAACCCTGAGTAAAAGGTGTTTGATTATTTACCCTAAGTTTTACAACTTTACACAAAAATTTAGGGACCTTATTCTTCAATAATACTCCAGGTAACAATCCACACTCAGTTAAAATTTGAAAACCGTTACATATTCCGATTACTGGTACTCCTTTTTTTGAAAGTCTAATAACTTCATTAATAGCTGGTGATCTTGAAGCTAAACCACCCGCCCTAAGATGATCACCAAATGAAAATCCACCAGGAATTAAAATTATTTTTGTTTTTTTTATATTGGTAGTTTTGTGCCATATAAAGTTAACTTTAGTTTTTAGGATATCCTCAATAGCAACTTTTAAATCTCTATCACAATTAGACCCTGGAAATACAATTATGGAAATCATTTATTTTCTTATTAAATTTTTTTTATTTTATATTCTTCAATTATTGGATTAGAAAGTATTTTTCTACTTAACTCATCAATTTTTTTAGGATCATTATTGTTTATTTCAATATCAAAATATTTACCTCTAGACAAATTTAAAATATTATCAAAACCAACAGAATGAACAGTTTTTTTTATGGCTTCAGCTTCTGGATCAAGAATCCCTTTTCTAAAACATATGTAAACTCTAAATTTCATCTTTTAAGACTTTTTTAAACTCTTTCTCAGAAAGAACACCCAACCTAAATGCGACTTCTTTGTAGGCTTTATCTACTTCTCCTAAGTCTTGACGAAACCTGTCCTTATCCATTTTTTTGTTACTCTCTAAATCCCAAAGTCTACAGTTATCTGGACTTATTTCATCACCCAGCATAATAATTGGATTTTCATTAAGCCAGTATCTTCCAAATTCTAACTTAAAATCAACCAATCTTATATTTGAGGATAAAAAATATCCACAAAGAAAATCGTTAATTCTAAGAGAAATTGAAACAATATCATCAATTTCCTCAGTATTAGCCCAACCAAAATTTATTATGTGTTCCTCTGATACTAAGGGATCATTAAGTTTGTCATCTTTTAAAAAAAACTCAACAAGTGGTTTGCTTAAAACCATTCCCTCTTCAATTCCTAATCTTTTTGTTAAAGAACCAGTAGCAATATTTCTGATAACAATCTCTATGGGAATGATTTCAAGTTTATGAACTAATTGTTCTCTCATATTCAATCTCTTTATAAAATGATTAGGTATATTTAAGTCAGATAATTTAGTCATTATAAGCTCAGAAATGAAATTATTTAAGATACCCTTACCTGGAATTGTTGCTTTTTTTTTGTTATTGAAAGCTGTTGCGTCATCTTTAAAGTGTTGAATTAGAACATTTGGTTTTTCACATTTAAATATTGTTTTGGCTTTTCCTTCATATATTTTTATTTTCTTCATAACTATCCTAAAACATTTTTATAAATTTTTTCAATGTGCTTAAAATGATATTCTATATCGAAAATTTTGTGAATAATTTTATCACTTAGATAATTCCTTATTTCTTTATCATTCTTTAATAAGTCTTTAAAATTTTTATCATTATTCCATGCATCCATAGCAATTTTTTGAACAATTTTGTAAGATTTTTCCCTAGTAAGACCACTCTGAATTAACGCAAGCATAACTCTTTGAGAATTATATAAATACTTAGTTTTATCAAGATTTTTAATCATTTGTTTTTTATTAACTACAATATTTTCTATTATATTTCTTAGACGATTTAATGAGAAATCTATTAAAACCAATACATCGGGACATAAAATTCTTTCCACAGAAGAATGAGAAATATCCCTTTCGTGCCATAGTGATATATTTTCCAGAAATGGAATGACAGAAGATCTTATAATTCTTGATATTCCGGTTAAATTTTCACTTAAAACTGGGTTTCTTTTATGCGGCATTGCAGATGATCCCTTTTGGTCTTTACTAAAAAATTCTTCTACTTCTCTAACCTCGCTTCTTTGAAGATGTCGAATTTCGGTTGCTAAATTTTCTATTGAACTTGCAATTAACGATATTACTGAGAAAAAATTTGCGTGCCTATCTCTCGGAATAATTTGAGTTGATACAGATTCCCTTCCCAACTTCAATTTCTTCACCACATACTTTTCTACATACGGATCTACATTTGCAAAGGTTCCTATTGCTCCAGATATTGCACCAACGCAAACATCTTTTTCCGCATCATTGAATCTTTTAAAACCTCTTTTGAACTCGCAATATTTACTTAATAATTTCAGTCCAAAAGTTGTTGGTTCGGCAAAAATTCCATGACTTCGTCCAATGCACATAGTTTTCTTATGTTTTATTGACTGCTTTTTTATAGCATTTAAAAGTAATTTAAATTCTTTTTTTATAATTATACATGACTGACTAATCTGAACTGCCAAGCAAGTATCCAAAATATCGGAAGATGTTAGGCCTAAATGTATATATCTTGAATCAGCACCAATGTTTTCTGATAAGTTGGTTAAAAAAGCAATAACGTCATGTTTAACTTCTTTTTCAATTTGATGAATTCTATCAATTTGGAATTTTGCCTTTTTTTTAATTTTTTTGAGTGATTTTAATGGTATATTTCCAAGTTTATGTTGAGCTTCACATGCTAGAATTTCTATCTCCAGCCATATTCTAAACTTATTATTTGGTTCCCAAATTTCTTTTAAATCTTTTCTTGAATATCTAGGTATCATTTTTTATTTGTATGGAGGGTAATGAAGGTTTTTAGGCGAAAGTGTAAAAATTTCACAACCACTTTTTGTAATACCCACTGTATGTTCAAATTGGGCTGATAAAGATTTATCAGATGTTACAGCTGTCCATCCATCATCCAAAACCCTAACACTATATCCTCCTACATTTATCATTGGTTCAATTGTAAAGAACATCCCTTCTTTTAAAACATCACCTTCCCCTGGATTTCCAAAGTGAAGAATACTTGGTTGATCATGAAAAACCCTTCCTAATCCATGACCACAAAAATCTCGTACAATTGAATAATTTTTGGACTCTGCATAGCTTTGAATGGCAAAACCTATATCACCTGTAGTATTTCCTGGTTTTGCTTTTTCGATACCTCTCATCATTGCTTCATATGTTACATCAATTAATTTTCTTGCTTTTACTCCCACTTTACCAACATAAAACATTCTGCTGGTATCCCCGTGCCAACCATTAAGAATTGGTGTTACATCAATATTAAGTATATCTCCTTCTTGTAATGTTTTTTTTCCTGGAATACCATGACATACTACATGATTCACTGAAGTACAAATAGACTTAGGAAAGCCCTTATAATTCAAAGGGGCAGGGTGACTACCATTTTTAATTTGAAAATTATGACAGATTTCATTTATTTCGTCTGTTGAAATACCGGGAATAATGAAATCTGTAATATAATCTAAACATGATGCTGCTAATTTACCCGCTTTACGCATTCCATTAAATGAGTTTTTTGTATGTATTTTAATGTGACCTAAATTATCTTCCATATATGAAATTTATTCGGGATAGAATATACTTATATATTAATTTAGTTTGATATGATAGTAAATCTTAATGATGTTAAAACGAAAAAAATCTGGAATTATAATTATTGGGGATGAGATCCTATCAGGTAAGACCCAGGATACAAATTCAAAATTTCTCTCTGTTCAGCTTGGAAAAAGAGGTGTTGATGTAAGAGAAATTGTAGTTATTCCAGACTCTGAAAATCAAATTATAAAGAAAGTTAAAGCTTTTTCAGCTGATTATGACTATGTCTTTACAACCGGTGGTATTGGACCAACGCATGATGATATAACTGCATATTCAATTTCTCGCGCGTTCAAATTAAATTATACGCAAAATAAAGAGGCAAAAAAAATACTTGAAAAACATTATACAAAAGAAGAATTAACAGAGGCTCGACTAAAAATGTCTTATATGCCTTTCGGAGCATCTTTAATATACAATCCCGTAAGTGCAGCTCCAGGTTTTATAATAAGAAATGTTCATGTTCTGCCAGGTGTACCCATGATAATGAAACCAATGGTTAAAGAATTCCTAGCGAGCTTTTTAAAAAGAAATGTTCTTCCTCAAATTAGAATATCGACGAAGCTATCCGAAGGTATTATTGGAAAATTTATCGGAGAAATTCAAAATAAATATAAAGACGTTTTAATTGGTAGTTATCCGTACTTCAAAAATGAAAACTTTGGTGTAAGTCTTATAATAAGAGGTGAAAATAAATTTACATTAGAAAAAGCTAGTAAACAAATATTTGATTATCTTAAAAGTCTATCTGGAGAACCTAATTATTTCTAAACTTATCTTTGATAAATTCATTACCAAAATCTAAAGTTTTGGACTGAATCCACTTTGGTCTTTTTAACAACCATTTACTAAACTCTTCTCGATAAATTTTTTCAATTAAATCATTGTATCGAAATGCATTACTTGTTTTAATTATATTTTTTGAAAAATCTATTTTTTTCCAATCCAGGGAGTCATTAATTTTTTCTTTAAAATTATTATTACTTTTTACATTATTTCTAGTTTCGCAAACTATTACATTATCCTCATTTTTTTTTTTGTTTTGAAAATGAATTTGTTTTTTTCTAGCCTCGTTAACTAAAGTATATATTGACTCTAAAATTTCTTCAGTAGTTCTATCTTTATTCATTTTGAATACTTTATTATAAACTAATTTATGGTAATGTTAAACTTTAAATAAAACACCTAACAAATGAATGCAATTAGAATCAGTACCATATTTTGTCTATTTTATATTTTTGTTATTTGTAATTGCTAAATTTTGCAAAAGACCAGTTAATAAGAATAATAAAGAAGTTAATGACGAACTTAAAACACTCAATTTGGATAAAAATATAAACCCGTTTCTGATTGATGCGGAGAAGAAATTATTAGCATTAAAGGAACTTTTTTTTCAGCAGCTTATTTCTGAAAAAATTTACATAGAAAAAACTATTATCATTGCTGATGTTGTGAGTAAAGTAATTAAAAACGATATATTTGAGTTTGCTCAAAGAAAAAACAATGAAATTGTACATGAACTAAAGAAAGAAATATTAAATAAATTTGATAAAAGAACTAAATCAAATATTCCAGAGGCAAGTATTGATGATCTATTAATTTCCATTGACAAAAGACTTGATAAGAAGCAATAGTTTAAATATGAAAAAAAAAAATAGAGAACTTTTAGAGGATGTGAAAAATCATATTACAAAAAAGGATAAATCTAGTAATATCTCAGTACAAAGTTCCGTTAATCAATCTACCAAAAGTTCCAAAAAAGTTGAAAATATTGAAATAGATCTTATTAGAAAAGAAGTTAAATCTTGGATAAAGACTAATGGAGAGGTTTTAGCATCTAAAATAATTCATGATTACGTTAAAGATGTTTTTAAAAATGATAAAACCTAGAATATCTAAATATTTTAAAAATAATATTTACTAAAAGTTAGATGAAATCCTGAATTTTACTAAGTAGGAAGTGAAATCCTGGATAAAAATCGATGGAGAGTCAGTGGCATCAAAAATTATCCAGGAAACTGTTTGAGTGTATATTCGACTAAAATTTTGCTACTGCATTTATATAAGCAGTTAAAGGAGCACCTGCTCTTGCCCCTGCCGGATGTCTAGTTGCAATATACTCTAAATCGGTTGCATTGTTTACACCAACATTAATACTGTAATTTTCATTAATGTCATATCCTCCATATAAGTTTAATAAAAGATATTCATCAATGGCACCTGCTCTTGCATTTGGAGAACCACTAAATTCCTCTGTTTCCGTCTCACTAGCAGTACCAAATGTTTTAGATTGGTAAGTTAAATTTACTCCTAAATCAAACTGATTAAGTTCATAATCTGCACCAACAGACAATCGATGTTCTGGTACGTAGGGAACATTATTACCATCACGCCCGCCCGCAAACAATGATGCTTTACTGTCAGATGCACTTGCAGCTCCATCTAAATTAGCATTAGTAAAGGTGTAATTTGCATAAAAAGATACATCCCCAGAACCAGTTGGTAATAAATTAGGATCGTAATTAGCAGATAATTCTAAACCCTTAGTAATTACGTTACCTGCGTTGTCTGGGGTAGAATCAGAGTTAGTATTATTAATAACTATCAAATCTTCAAAATAAGTTCTAAATGCAACTGCTGTAACAGCAACTTTGGGACTAACATACCTAACACCCACCTCTTGAGCTAAACTTGTTTCCTTCTCAACAGGTGTTCCGTCATCTCTCACTGTACCAGGAGAAGCCACATTAAAACCTTTGTAAGCTCCATAAAATAGTTGTAAGTTGTCATTGTGGTTATACAATATCCCTCCTCCAGGTGCCCACATGTAAGTTTCTTCTTTTGTGTTGCTTGAAGTACCTTGTGCAGCTACCTTATCTCTGTAATGCATATCCATGTATTCAAATCTTCCACCTAAAGACAACACAAATTTATCAAAGGAGGCTCTTTCTTCAATAAAGAAAGCGTGACCGTGAGTGGTTTCTTTTCTATCATCGGACTGTGTAACACCGGCAGAATGGGCAGTAATTGCTCCACCAACTGCTTGCTGAAAGTTATGCTTTTGTTGATCTCTATGGTGATAATCCATATGATATTTATATCCGATTGTTAAATCGTGGCTAACAATTTTACCTAAAAGATCAGTGTTAAAATCAAAATCAGTTTGATTCATAATTCCATAAGCACCGTACTGTCTGTCGTTACCTTTATAAACAAGTCTTCCAGCGGTCTCACCTCTTGAAATACTCAAAGCTTCAATATTTGCGGCAAATGCGGCCCCGGTTAGATTTTCAACATTCTGAAATGCATTAAAGGTTTGTTCTGAAACAGATGTTCCATGTGAAGTTGTAATACTATCAAGTTTAAACCAATCCCTTGTGAAATAGTTATAATAAACTGTGGATGTGTTAGTTATTTGAGGAGTCAAATCTGCACGCAACTTTATGTATGATGTATGATGTTCTGTGTTATACTCACCTAACTGATGTGCAACACCTTGCTGATGCGGATTTTTATTAAAGTCAGCAGTAGACTGTCCAGCATAACTCTGATTGTAATTGTTGTCTTCATAGGCATATTTTAATTCCAAAACTATGTTTTTATCTGTTGGAAGTTGCCATAACATTTTTACCATAGGCGCAAACATGTTCATATCACCAAGTTCATCACTACCAAAATTTTTTCGGTGAACTGAGGCCGCAGGTGGATCAATGTTAAAGTCTCTTTGACCTCC
>MDSZ01017343.1_pt1 | contig 16591 bp, 11 predicted proteins | sample 811201 | NCBI WGS metagenome assembly MDSZ01 (sample SAMN05326647, study PRJNA326480) | marine metagenome | isolation source: seawater | place: Indian Ocean: North | collected 2010
CGGCGTCCGCTGATCGAGCTTGCGCCCGACGGCGAGCTGATCGGGGTGCGCTTCAACAACCGGTCGCTGGCGGCGGTGACCGACGTGCCCTTTGAAGCCATGGAAGACTGGTACGCGGCCTATCGGCGTCTGGGCGAGATCATCGACGACCCGGCGATGGAAGTCATCTTCCGCCTCGACCCCGGCGAGAGCTTTCTGGTCGACAACACCCGGGTTCTGCACGCCCGCAAGGCCTATTCCGGGACCGGAACCCGCTGGCTCCAGGGCTGTTACGCCGACCTCGACGGCCTGCGCTCGCGCCTCGCAGCGCTGCGGGCTGCCTGAACCCCTCCCCGTTTGATCCGCGAAAAAGGACTTCGCCCATGACAGCTCCAGACCTCGCCGCCCTGAACCACGACAACATTGTCGCTTACATCGGTGATATTTTTGAGCGCCGCGGGAACGAGGAATACCTCGGCGAGCCGGTGACCATCGCCGCGCACATGCTGCAGGGGGCGACCTTCGCCGAGCAGCGGGGGCAGAGCGAGGCCATCATCGTCGCCGCACTCCTGCACGATATCGGGCACTTCACCTCCGAATTTGGCAGCTTCACCATGGATGACACCGAAGACCGCTTCCACGAGGAGGCCGGCGCGCGGGTTCTGGGCGCCTTCTTCCCCGAGGCCATCGTCGATTGCGTGAAGTACCACGTCGCCGCCAAGCGCTATCTCTGCGCCACCCGGCCCGCCTATTTCGACCAGCTCTCCGCCGCGTCGGTGCACTCGCTGAAGCTGCAGGGCGGGCCGATGAGTGCGGACGAGGTGGCAGAATTCGAAGCCAACCCCAACCACAGCCTGATCGTCGAAGTCCGCCTCCTGGACGACAAAGGCAAGCTGCCCGATATGGAAACCCCGGATTTCTGGCACTTTGCCCCCATGGTGCAGGCGCAGGTCGACGCGACAAGGGCCTGAAAACGCCTACGGCTCTGGGCGATTTAAGCGCTCAGAACAGGCGGGGCCGTTCCCGGCGGAAATGCCCGCCCTCAGGCTCCTGCCCCAGCAGGTCGCGCGCGTGTCGATGCCCGGAAAACACCGCCGACTGGATCGGCCCGGGAACCTCGGCGTCTCCGATGACGCGGTGGGCTATGCCCGCTGCGTGCAGGGCCTCTGACAGCGCCAGATCCGGCTCTCGCAGGCCAACACTGATCAGGATATCGCCCTCGATGACTGGCAGTTCGGCACCGGTATCAGCCCGCTGCACAGCCAGACCTTTCCCCGGCCCCTGTCCCGGCCCATTCCCGGTCCAGGCGCGGGCGACCGTGTTGGGATGCAGACCGACGCCGGCGTCGATCAGTTCGGCCAGCATGCGCGGCTGTTCGAGGGTATAGCCCATCCATGCAGCAATACTGGGCATGGGCGAGACCAGCTCGACGCGCAGCCCTTGCGCAGCGAGGTCCGCCGCCAGCGCATTGGCCAGATAGTCGTGGTCGTCGTCGTAGATCACCACCCGCAGCCCCGGCGCCAGCGCCATGCCGGTGAACAGTTCATCAGGGGTCAGCGCCGCATCGGCAAAGCCATCGATGGCCGTGCGGTGCGTCCGTCCCCGGCCCGACCGCAGCCAGCGAGCGCCGGTTGCGACCAGAACGTGGTCGGCTGCCAGTTCGGCGACGGTCTCGGCGGTCATGGTCGACTGCGTGAACAGGGACACGTTCTCCATGCGTCCGAGCTGATACAGGCGGTAGTCGGCGACACGCCCCCAGGCCGCAAGGTTGCGCAGGCGGCTTTCATGGCGGACCCGGCCGCCGAAGTGCGCGCCTGCCTCCGCCAGCGTCACCCGATGCCCGCCCCGAGCGAGCGTAAGCGCGGCTTCCAGACCGGCCGGACCGCCGCCGATCACCAGCGCTTGCCCCCGATCGGTGACCACGGGCACACGCTCGGGGTGCCAGCCCCGGCGCCATTCCTCGGAGACCGTCGGGTTCTGGGTGCAGCGCACGACCACGCCTGCGTTTTCGACCGCCACACAGACGTTGCAGCCGATGCACTCGCGGATGTCCTCGACCCGCCCCTCACGGATCTTGTTGGGCAGGAACGGGTCGGCGATCGACGCCCGGGCACTGCCGATGATATCGAGCACCCCGCGCCGCAACTGGCTGACCATGGTATCGGGCGAGGTAAAGCGCCCCACGCCCAGAACCGGCTTGTTCGTAACCTGCTTGACGAAGCCGGTGAAGGCTTCCTGAAAGCCCTCGGCGTCGTAGCGCGACGTGCCGCTGTCGCGCTGCCAACCGGAGATGTTGACGTCCCACAGGTCGGGCAGTTCGGCCAGCGCCTCGACCACATCCCGGCCCTCTCCATCGAACCGGATCGCCTTGGGGCCGGTGAGTTCGTGCACGGCAAAGCGGATGGCGATCGCCATTTCTCCGGCGGCGGCGTCCTGCGCGTCTTCGAGCACCTCGCGCAGCAGGCGCAGGCGGTTGTCGAAACTGCCGCCGTACTCATCCGTGCGCCGGTTGTAGGCCGGGCTGAGGAAGTGCCACAGCAGCGAGGCGTCGTGGGCGGCGTAGACATAGGCGATGTCGTAGCCCGCCCGGCGCGCGCGCAGGACCGCGTCGCGGTGGCTCTGGCGGAAGCGGCGGATGTCCTCGCGGTCCATGGCCTTGGCCATGAACGGCACCTCCGGGCGCAGCGTGCTGGCGCTGGACGGCCCCATCACCGGGTAGCCGGTGCCGACCCCGCGTGAGCGCAGGCCGGTGTGTGCCAGCTCGATCGACGCCAGCGCGCCGTGGGCCTGGATCGCGTCGACGGATCGTGCGTGGACGGCGACATCGTCATCGTCCCACAGCCGCTCGTAGGGCAGTCCCGAGAGGTCCGAGGTCGGGTCGATCTCGGTCAGCTGCATGCCGACGATGCCCCAGCCGCCCTCGGCCCGGGTCTCGCGGATGCCGCGCGCGCCGTTGGGCATGAGGAAAGAATGACCGTTGGCATAGGGCGCGACGGCAAACCGGTTGGGCGCGGTCACCGGCCCGATCTTCAGTGGCTCGAACAGCGGCGCGTAGCGGGGATCGAGGCTCACGTCAGCCAGCCTCAGCCCATATTGACGGTGCCGTCAGCGACCCACGCGTCGAGCTGCTGCAGCACCGCATCAGAGAAGGCCTGATCGTTGATATGCGCGTCGACTTCGACCACCGGCACCCGGATGGCGCTGCGCACCTCGTCGATCATCTCGGCCAGCGCCTCGGGGTCGTGGGCGACGTCGCCCGGCCGGTCCCACTCTTCGACCCCCTGCAGGGGCATGAAGAAGCTGACCGGACCCTTGGCTTCATCGAGCCGGGCGGCGATATCGCGCACCAGCGCCCGGCGTTCCTCCCCGGCCAGACCGGAGGACTTGATCAGCCGGTTGTGGGCGTGGAAGGGTCGGTCCTGATAGGCCTCGGGGATCTCCTGCCACCCGGCAAAGTCGATCAGGTCGGCACAGCCCGGAGAGACGATCTGCGGGATGCCCGCGGCCCCTGCCCCGCGCAGCCGGTCTTCACCGCTGTTGATGACCGAGCCGACCATCAGGTTGCCCAGCTCACAGAGCGACAGGTCGAGCACGGCGGCGAAGTAGCCCTGCCGCGCCAGCGCCTCAAAGGCCATCCCGCCCATGCCGGTGGCGTGGAAGACGGCGACTTCGAACCCGCGTTCCTCCAGCGGGCGCGAGAGCAGGGTCATGTATTTCAGGCACGAGGAGCCGAGGCTCATCATGCCGATCACCGGGCGTTCGCGCCGGGGTGGCTCAACCGCGCGCGCCGCGCCCAGCACCGCGCCAGCAGCCTGGCTCAGCGAGGACTTGCAGACCGAATTGAGGCCGTAGAGCCCACCGGCCCACAGGATCATCTGGATATCCGGCGCCAGCCGGTCGGCGGGAATAATCGGGGAGAAGGCGACGGTGGAGACCACGTACTTCGGCACCCCCATGGGCAGCGCCTGACAGCAGTCGAGCACCAGATCCGTGCCCATGGTGCCGCCCAGCCCGATGATGCCGTCGATCTTGCCGTCGGCGTAGAGTTTCGCCGTCAGGGTCGCCGCGCCCGCCGCCATGATCTGCATGGCGAAGTTCTCGTCCCCAGCGTCGATGGCGTCTTGAATGGTCTTCCCCACCGCCGCCGTCACGTCGTGCTTGGAGATGTCGGTGGGCTGCTGCGGGTCGCCCAGCACGCTAACGTCCATACTCATCGGCGTGCCGCCCTGCGCGCGGATGACCTCACAGACGTAGTTCAGCTCGTCGTCCTTGGTATCAAAGGTTCCGATCACCAGAATAGTCTTGTTCATCGCCTTCATTCCTCCCGTCTCTGGGTCCCTAAGCCCGTTTTCATCCCCGCATGCGCTCCCCGCGCGGGTCGTAGAAACCGCGCAGGCTCAGCTGTGCCGGATGGTGCTCGCCTGCAATCTGCACGCTAAAGCCACCCGCCTCAATCCAGTCTGCGCCAACCCCCGCCTCGCGGTGCAGCGCGACGAGGCCGACCATCTGCTCCAGCCGGAAGCCCCAGTCGCCCGACGTCACGTGGCCGACGATCTCCCCGGCTTTCCACACTGGTTCGTTGTGGATCAGATACGGACCCTCAGCGCCGGTAAGGCTTGGAACCGAAATCATGGCGGTGCGATAGCGCAGGCGGCCTGCACGGTGATCTTCGACCTGTTCCAGCAGCCGGTCGCGGCCGAGGAAGCCGCCGGGCTTATCAAGATCGACGGCGAAGCCCAGCCCGACTTCGAAGGGCGTGTCGTCTTCGCCGATATCGTGTCCGAAATGCAGAAAGCCTTTCTCGATCCGGCAGGCGTTCATGGCGAACATGCCCATATGCTCCAGCCCCAGCGGCGCGCCGGCCTCGATCAGAGCCTCGTAGACGCTGCCCGCGAACTCCGCGCTGATCAGCAGCTCGAACCCCAACTCGCCCAAGAACGAGCGCCGGATCACCCAGCCACGCGCCAGCCCCAGATCGACCTCGCGCACCCCGCCAAAGGGCAAGGCAGCGGCCGACACAGGGTCAGGACTCCCCGCCAGCGCCGCCAGAATATCTCGTGACTTCGGGCCGTGCAGGCTGAGCAGGGCAAAAGCGGCGGTGGCGTCGAACAGCTCGAAGCGCCAGTCCGGGTCCGCGTGGGCGCGGATCCAGTGCTGGTCGCGCATCTGGCTGGGGTGTCCGGTGACCACGAGAAAGCGATCCTCAGCCAGCCGCGTCACGGTCACGTCAGCCTCGATGCCGCCTGCGTCGTTCAGAAACGGCGTGTAGATCGATGTCCCGACCGGGCGGTCCAGGTTGGCCGAAGCCACGCGGCTGAGCGCCGCATGTGCGTCAGGCCCCTGTAGGATGAATTTGGCGTACATGGACTGGTCGAGCAGGACGGCGTGGTCCCGCGCGGCGAGGCACTCGACCTGCATCCGTGCCGACCACGGCTTCCAGCGGATCGACGGCTCACCCGTCCAGCCACCGCCGAAGTGCATGGGCACTTCCCAGCCGATGCGTTCGGCAAAGGCAGCCCCGGCCGCGCGCAGTTCGGCGTACAACGGCACCCGGCGCAGGCCGCGGGCGCTGGTCACCTGCCGCCCAGGCCAGTGCAGGCCGTAGTGAAAGCCGACGCTCTCGGCGGCGCGCTCGGCGTTGTAAGCGCTGTTGCGCTGGAAGGGGTGCGCCCGCACCGCCAGCAGTGGCAGCATGGAGCGTGAAGGCCGGCCGTCGATCAGCCACTCGGCCATGGTCAGCCCGGTCCCGCCGGAATTGAGGATGCCGTTGGAATTCATCCCCGTGGCCACAAACACGCCTTCGACCTCGGCGCTGGGGCCCATGTAGGGCCGCCCGTCGGGGGTAAAGCTCTCGGGTCCGTTGAAGAAAGTCTGGATGCCCAGCCCTTCGAGCGCCGGCATGCGCGCGAACATGCGCTCCAGCTCCGGCTCGGCGTGCTGCATATCAAAAGGCAGTTCGTCGAACTCGAAATCCTCTGGAATACCGTTCCGCGCCCAGGCCTTACCCTGCGCCTCAAACCCGCCGATCAGCAGCTTGCCTGCGTCTTCTTTCCAATAAGTGCGCTCCTCGGCGATGTTGAGGATCACCTGCTCCCGAGCCAGCCAGTCCACCGGCTCGGTGACGATGTAGAAGTGCTCGGCGGCGTGCAGCGGCACGGTCATGCCGTGGGCCTTGGCGAAGTGATGGCTCCACATGCCAGCGGCAATCAACACGCGGTCGGTGGCGATGGTACCGTGTTCTGTGAACACGGCGCGGACCCGGCCGTCCTGAATATCAAGACTATCGACCCGGCAGTCCTCGAACACCTGCCCGCCCCGGGCGCGGGCGCCCTTGGACAGCGCGGTGGCCACGTCCATTGCGTTCACCTGCCCGTTCGACGGCAGCAGTAGGCCCGAGCGCACGTCGTCGACCTCAATGGTCGGCCACAGCGCCGCAATCTGCTCGCGGTCGAGGATCTCGCTTTCGATCTCCATCCGCGCGGCGTGATCGTGCTGGCGCAGCAGCTGCTCGTGTCGAACCTCGCCGAGTGCGAGGTTAAGGGTGCCGCTTTGCTTGTAACCTGTCGCCTGTCCAGTCTCAGCCTCGAGGTCCCGGAACAGCTTGGCGGTATATTTGCCCAGTGCGGTTTGCGCGGCGCTGTCGCGCAGCTGCCCAACGATCCCGGCGGCGTGCCAGGTCGTGCCGCTGGCCAGCTTCCGGCGCTCAAGAAGTACCGCTTCAACCCCGCGCGCGGCCAGGTGATAGAGCGTCGACAGCCCGATGATCCCGCCGCCGATGATGACGACAGGTGCCTGAGACGGCAGGTTTGGTGCCACCCTGTTCCTCCCCGACGCGCGCCCTTATCTGGGAACAATCACGCCTTTATCGGTGCGTTATTGTCACCGATGGAGGATTATGCAACACGACCCGACCGGGGTCAACGATCTCGGACCCGGGCGCGCACGTCCTGATCTGCGTTGCTCGCAGCTTGCACTCTCCATGCATTTGGTGACACTGCCTCGGCAACGGCACCCCGGAAACCAGCACCGCGGCCCGGAAAGGGATCAAAAATTTGACAGCTCTGCGCGACCTGACGGCCTCGGCGGTAATGATGGGCTTGCTGGCAGCCTTCGTCGGCTACTCAGCCTCCTTCGCCATTGTCATGGCGGCGTTGGAAGCCATGGGTGCCACCGAGGGACAGGCGGCCACGGGGCTGTTCTTTGCGACGCTGGCCATGGGGCTGTGCAGTCTGGTGCTGCCGCTGATCACGCGCGCGCCCTCGGCCATTGCCTGGTCGACGCCAGGTGCTGCGTTCCTCGCCTCTTCGGCGACCCTGCCCGGGGGCTTTGGCGAGGCTCTGGGCGCGCTCATCACCTGCGGCGTGCTGATCCTGATCACCGGCCTGATTCCGGCGCTGGGCCGCTGGGTTGGCCGCATTCCCAAGCCCATCGCCAACGCCCTGCTCGCCGGGGTCCTGCTCAAGCTGTGTCTGGCACCAGCGTTGGCGCTGGGGTCGATCCCGGCGCTGATGATCCCGGTCATTCTGGCGTGGATCGTCGGCCTGCGGCTGAACCGGCTCGCCGCCATGCCGCTGGCGGTGCTGACCATGGCCGTGGTGCTCGCCTTTACGGTCGATTTCGACGCGGCGGGTGCGGCCTTCAGCGCGGGCTGGTTCCCCGCGGTGGCGCCCTCGATGCCGATCTTCGAACCGATCTCGATGCTCTCGGTCGGGCTGCCACTGTATCTGGTCACCATGGCCGGGCAGAATATTCCGGGCTTTGCCGTGCTCGAGCTCAACAACTTTCCCGCGCGCCGCCCGCTCATGCTGCGGGTGACGGGGGTGGCCAGCCTGCTCAGCGCGCCCTTCGGGGCCATGCCGATCAACATGTCGGCGATCACGGCGGCGATGATGTGCGGCGAGGACGCTGGCGCCGACCCGGCAAAACGCTACTGGGCGGCGACCATCAGCGGGGTCAGCTACTGCCTGCTGGCGCTTCTCGCCGGGGTGACGGCCACACTGGTGACGATTGCGCCCACGGCGCTGATCATCGGGATTGCCGGGCTGGCGTTGATCCCGGCGCTGGTCGGCTCTCTGCGGTCGGCCTTCAGCGAACCCGGCCAGCTTGAGGCGCCGGCGCTGACCTTTCTCACGGCGGCCAGCGGTATGACCCTGTTCGGGGTCAGCGGGGCGTTCTGGGGATTGGTGCTGGGGGGGCTGGTCTGGCTGTCGAAATCACTGCTCAACCGCCAGACCCATGCATCATCGAAGCCGGACGACGACCGAGCCTGAAACAGCCCCCTGACCCTCAGATTGTCAGGGGGGGCCGCAACCAATAGCCGCTGTTTTCAAGCAGAATGAGCGATGAGCGAAGGTCCTGAAATCATCACTTGAATTTTCGTACGTTAGTACTAATAATGCTTGTCATGCTTATCTATTGAGGAGATACGACATGCTGGATATCGCTGCCACCGCCTTGCCCACCGGTGAGGAATTCCTTGAGAGCCTGCGTGACGATCGCGAGGTCTGGTTCCACGGGGAACGCGTCAAAGATGTGACAACCCATCCAGGTTTTCGGAATTCAGCCCGGTCGTTGGCGCGCCTGTATTCGGCGATGCATGACCCGGCGCTAAAGGATAAGGTGCTCGTGCCAACCGACACCGGCAACGGTGGCGAGACCCATGCGGCTTTCCGCATTCAACGCACCAAAGATGATCTTCGTGCGGCGCGCAGTGCAATCCGAGTATGGCAAGAGCAGTCCTTTGGCTGGATGGGACGCACTCCTGACTACAAAGCGTCCTTGTTGACTGCTCTGGGGGCTGATCCGGAGTTCTTCGGCGAATATGCGGATAACGCGCGTTTCTGGTACAAGAAGTCACAGGAAAATGTGCTGCATATGGCCCATGCCATCATCAATCCGCCGGTAGATCGCAGCCGTCCCTTTGACGAAGTGAACGATGTGTTTGTCCATGTTGAAAGGGAAACTGATGCCGGGCTCATTGTCAGCGGGGCCAAGGTGGTTGCGACCGGGTCGCCTCACACACAATATCTGTTTGTGTCCCATGTCGGCGCACCGGCCACGAAGAAGGAATTCGCCTTAGCCTTTATCTGCCCCACCAACGCGCCGGGCACCAAGATGTTCTGCCGCAGCTCTTATGAATTTAACGCGGCTGCCGCGACAGGCCCGTTCGAAAACCCTTTGACCAGCCGTCTCGATGAAAACGACGCCGTGTTGATTTTCGACAAAACTCTGATCCCGTGGGAAAATGTCATCGTCTACGACATCGACCGTATTAACCGCCTTTGCGATGCCACGGAATGGGAAAGCCGGGCCATCATGCAGGCCAGCACCCGCATGAGCGTCAAGCTGGATTTCCTCGCTGGGGCGCTGAGCAAGGCACTGGACATTACCGGAGCAGGTAAGTTCCGCGGCGTCGAAGCCGGTCTCGGTGAAGTTGTAAACTGGCGCAATGCGTTGACCGCCATCCGTGACGGCATGATCGAAAACGCTACACCGGGACCGGGTGGCAGCCTGTCACCCTGTATGGCCTATGGTCGGTCCTATACGGCGCTGGCGCCGAAACTATACAGCCGCATCCGGGAAATCATCGAAACTGTTGTGGCCTCGGGTCTGATTTACCTCAATTCCCACGTTACGGATTTGCAATCGCCGGAAATGCGCCCCTATCTGGACAAGTACCTGCGCGGGTCCGACGGGCTGACAGCCCTTGATCGTTCCAAGACGATGAAACTGTTGTGGGATGCCATCGGCAGTGAATTCGGCGCGCGTCATGAGCTCTACGAACTGAACTATTTCGGGGCACCTGAGATGAACCACTTGCTGGCGCTTGATGATGCGCGGCGCGATGGCATGATGGACCATGCACGCTCACTCGTGGAAACCTGCATGAGTGAATACGAGCTCACGGGTTGGACCGTGGACGACATGTTCCAGCCTACGGATGTTTCCCGCGTTGGGCGGTGGCAAACATGACGCTACAGAAAAACGTGGCCGGCGCGGAGGTTCTCCGCCCGGCCTTTCTGGATGCGATGTCTCTCAGCCAGAGGCCAACACCTTTTCAAACATCGGGCGTGCAACCTGAGCGGGGAACAAGCGGTCAAACTTGGCGCTGTGGAGAATCATTCCCTCTACTAGCAGGTTAAGCATATCTGCCGTCGCTTCGTTCGCTCGTTTTAGCAACAACTGCATTGATCTTTCTGACCACTCGGCAGCGATGTCTTCAAGGCCGTCATTATTGATGCAGTAGAGAAAGAACTCATAATCAGCAAAAAGCTGCTCACGGTGTGTTACTGTGAGCAACTCAAGAAGGTTAGCCAAATCTTGGGCTAAGTCCTCTTCACCGCGGCCAGAATCAACTGCCGCAGTAAACCGCTCTAAGAACCGGTCCCTGGAAAACACCGCCACATCTCGAAACAGATCGATGCGATCCTTGTAGTGGTAGGTCAAAGATCCCAACGCCACGCCTGACCTGGCAGAAATATCCCGAAACGAGATACCTGCAACGCCATTCTCGCGCGCCAATTCATGCGCGGATAAAATGATGCGATGGCGGCGGTTCAAAGCATTGGCATCCCGCTTGGACATGCCATGCGCCGGAGGACTCAATGTAGTCGACATGAACATTTCATATCTCACAACGGAGTTCGGGCCTAGCGGTTTCGAACCCATGGGATCGAGCTTGTCCAGCATGCAGGAGCGCCACCCACCCACTCACTCCCTTGGAGAGAAGTGCAGCAACTGTTCACAACAAATCGAAGCGGACCTCCCAATAAGGGACTGCCAAGTATACGCCTTGAACTATCAACACGAAGTCATTCGCCCACAGCGCTGATCATCGGTATTGCCGACCTGGCGTTGATCCGGGCGCTAGTCGGCTGTCTGCGGTCGGCCTTCAACAAACCAGGCCAGCTTGAGGCGCCGGCACTGACTTTTCTCATGGCGGCCAGCGGTATAACCCTGTTCGGGGTCAGCGGGGCGTTCTGAGGATTGGTGGTGGGGGGGGTGGGCTGGCTGTCGCAATCGCTGCTCAACCGCCAGACCCATGCATCATCGTAGCCGGACAAGCGGACCTAAGACGGCCCGCTCTGAAATTTGATTTAACGCGGCCCATCATTAAATCGTACGCGGTCAACCATTAGGGAAGCTTTAGACCGCAGGCTACCCACAACATTCAGGTCACGATTGTCGGGCTTCATAACTCCAAAGCTGGCCACAACATCCGAAATTTTTGCTGACTTGTTGATCGGATACTCGAAGACTTGTTCAGCATAAATGGCTTGCGCTTCCGGTGTTGTCAGATACTCCATGAGCTTTAGGGCAGCCTCACGGTTCGGCGCATATTTCGCCATCGCCATGCCGGATACATTCACATGAGTTCCACGACCGTCATTGTTTGGAAAAATCACCTTCAGCGCATTTCGCCAATCCTGCTGCTCAGGCTCTTTTTCGTTCGTCTCCATCAGCCCAACATAGTAGCTGTTTCCAATCCCCAAATCACACTCACCTGAAAAGATACCCTTTGCCTGAGCTCGGTCGTTCCCATTGGGTTTCCGTGCAAGGTTATCGCGTACCCCTGCCAACCACGTCTCTGCAGCCTCTTCACCGATCTCATCAATCATCGAAGCAATAAGGGCAAGGTTATAGCCATGCTGTCCAGAGCGCGTACAAATGCGCCCCTTCCACTTTGGATCAGCCAACTCCTCATAGGTGATACTATCGATATCCAAACGATCGACGGAAGAATAAATCACACGACCGCGCATGGTCAGTGCAAACCAGTTATCGTCCTGAGACCGGAACGATGCTGGAATATTCTTCTCGATTACAGATGATGTTACAGATTGGGTAACGCCCTCATTCACAAAAGTAATCAACCCTCCAATGTCTGTCGTCATCAGGACGTCAGCCGGAGAACGGCTCCCCTCGGCAACCACTCGGTCAACCAAACCCTTCTTTGCAAACAACACCTGGGTTTCGATGCCTGTGGATGCTGTAAATGCTGACAGCACAGGTTCAATCAAATCCGGCTGGCGAGTTGAATAGATATTCACCGTCTGCGCCTGGACAAACGCTGGTGCCAAAGTGACGATCGATATCGAAACAGCCGTTAGTAAATTTCTCATTTTCACTATCCAGAGTTTGAGGGAAATGGGCAGTGGAACTCTCAGCCATCTGCCCATCTGATACAGGACCAATATAGTCCTTTTTTGTTGATGGCAAGAGCTTGCCAAGTATGCTCTAGAGGCAGGCCGGAGAGGTTTGAGAAACTGGGGCTTTTAGAGCGGGACAAGCTTTCCTCAGCGTGTGATACTTTTCTTCGAACGTGTCCTGCTGCGCCTTAGGATCAAAAATAAATTGATCTTGTAGTGTTAGTTTTAGCAGCTCGCAGACAGGCCGGCGATATCTACATAATTTAAAGTGAGATATATATACATTTGCAAAGCGTATAAATCTCTTTTCTCCAACGTCTCTTAAAGCGACAAGCGTCATAGTCTTCGTATAGACATCGATACTAGTGCGATCAATGTAAATTGCGACCTGATGTTGACTGCAATTATTAGAGCGCTCAGGCTGAGAGAAGCATGTAGTAGTATTTACGAGCTCACTCATTTTTGGTGACCCTTTTTCTAATACTCGAAGAGGCCAAACTCTCTTGCTCAACACGCTCAATTGAATTCCAAACAGATATCTTCAATTTTTGTTGGACCCAATTCGACAATTTGAATATTTGTAAAATATACCCGATTACCAAATTCAGCATTTCTCTTATAGGCTGAATGTATAGAGAAGTGATGCTTCCTGCTTCCATCTTTTCTCTCGCGTCTAAACCATATTGCAGACGGTTACCGGCTTCCGAGAAATGCAGGGATCCAAACGCCCAGTCCCAAATGGAAAGCGCCGCACCAAAATTTTTATCGTAGTGCCGCTCTTCAACAGAGTGGTGAATTTGGTGTTGAGCTGGGGAAATTAAGATCCTCTCAAGCCAAGGCCAGTAGCGGATTGCGACGTGGCTATGGCGTAAGTTTGAACCTGTCACGTGGAAAACAAAATTGAAAATGTTTGCCCCAACAACCGTATAAATACTGAAACCAGCTCCAAAGAAAAATAGGAACAGAGGAATGATCAAGCCCTGAGCTATCGTTCCACGGGTGGTGTACAGAATGCCCTCGAGCGGGTGCACTCGGTAGACGGTGATGGGTGTTAAACTCTCAGCTGAATGATGAACCTTATGGATTGCCCATAACAGAGGCCATTTGTGCATCCAACGGTGGACCAGGTATTTAGAGAAATCATCTGCAACGAAACTGGTGGTGGTGAACAGCACAACAACCCAGATCCGACCTACGCCCTGAAATATACCTTGGGGGAGCCAATCCGTCCCCATCAACATGAAGTAAATCGCGGTGGAGAATGCAATTTGTGACACAAGAATTGGCGCGAATAAGAAAGAAAACACTCTATTCAAAATAAATAATTTATAATCAGCGATAGACGACCTCGAGAAGAAAATCTTACGGTCGAAAATTTTCCGGAGTGCAACACTGCAATTATGCCTATTGCTGATCATAAGCCATGCGGCTGCGATAGCGACTGCGATAAGAAGATAGCCAACGAAGACACGCTTCTTAGGATTGATGAAATCTGACAGGAAGAATTCTATTCCAGCGAAAATTTCCATATCAATGAGATCTGGACAGCGGATTTAAAACACCGCTGCCCAGAAACACCTCCTACATCCTTATGAGAATGCTATAGCGAGAGAGAAATCGATTGAACATCAATCGGTTTCAGCATTGGACTCGTTGTAAAGGGCGTCGGAGAGTTCTTCTAAGGTGGCTAAGCCATCGTTTACACGGCTTTGCACACCAAAGGTATCAACCATCAGCTTTTGTACCTTCAACATGTGAAGCTGATAGTCACGCCAGCCACGGCGCCGTTCCCGGACAAAATTGCCATCGCCATCCAGGCCAGTCACGTATGACTTATCGAGTGTCACAGGCCCAAAGCCAATCAGGCTATTCAATTCGACAGCTACAGCGCCTAGATTATTTTTTCCGGACTGTAGCGCCATAGAGAAGCCCATCAGTTCGCCCCAGTGCTTAGCGTAGCTTCGATAGGCTGAAGTCAACTCATCACCGTCCAAGGTCTTCATCTTTTCTATATCCTTGTAGACAGAGCCTGCGTACTTGAAGACTGCCTCAGCTAAGACCTGTTCCCAATTGCTTGCGATTGTAGCCGCATAGCCTTGCAGCGTGGACCGTTGTTCATCAGAGAGAGCCTCGCCAGCAGCATCGGTTATGAGCTGACGGCCATCGATGTACGCTGACATAATGTTATGTGTGTACGAGGTCGTTTTCGTCCCGGACCGATCAAAGGCCGCAGCATAGTAAGCAGGTCCGAACACGTGCTCTGATTTGAGATCCACAACCCCATCACCATCGGCGTCCGCGACATCGAAACCCTTTTGTTTTGCGATGCTGTAAATTTCGTCAGCGGTTAGGCTTAGGCAGTGGGCTGCACAACCCCAGTAACCAAAGCCCTCATCCCAGCTGTGTTCTTTGCCAGTGTAATGAGCGCCATCTTTGTAGGGCTTGTTATTTGGCTTATTGTCAGCAAGCAGCTTTTCATCAAGGTAGTTATCGACTGCCTGATTGTAAGCCATTGCACCCATCGTGAATTTTGAAATGAGCTGGGCCCAGTCATAGCCGTTTTCAGCGTCAAACCCACCTTCAGACTGAGCCGCCATCCGGATCATGTGATAAGCAACATCTTTGCCCGTCATGTTCCCTGGCCACGCAGGCATCAAACCGCCATAAAACTTGCCCGAAATATTTTTTCCAGATGAAATTTCATCAACGGTTGTTTGGAGGATTGGGTAGCCGTCTTTAGAAACTGGAGCGAGAATCGGGCGGTTTTGGTCTGCCCCATCGAAATAGGCAAGCATCTGAGCCTCAAGCTCTGCAGCATTAGCTCCGCCGTCACCCATTGCAGCGATCTTTTTAAGACTCTGCTCGAGCGCATGCCGAGCAATTTGACCAGTATACGATACACTGTTCGTCTTATCCCCCTCATAGCCTGAGAGCGTAATTGGAAATGGGCCATAGGAGGCATCTGCAGACCCAGATGCAAGTCCGATACTACCGCCACCAGCGGTGGAGATCGAAGAGTCTGCATTTGCTACATTTGCAGCGATCAGGAGTGGCAACACTGCAGCAGAAGCCACCAGCGACAATTTAAACATGAGTTTACAACCTTTTAATCAGTACCAGATTAGTACTGAATATCTCAGGTATGCATTATGGCCGTCAATAACAAAATAGGACTGTTTTTGTGCTATTTTCGCAAAGGCGATCTGACTATCTTGCAAAGATCGCGGTGTTTCCAAATTCTTAGCCAACTCGGTGTGGCGCTACTTCCAATGGTTCTCTATCCTTAATCTCGAAACAAACAGAGCGCGCACCCGCCAACTAACTGCGTTTGTTTATACGCTCCCGCCAGAGGATCAGCGCCCCCGCCCCGACGATCAACATCACACCTGGGAAAAGTGTGGTCACGGGCAATTCCCCAAAGAATAGCCAACCGAAGGTCAGTGACGTCAGGATGCTGACAAAGACGAATGGCGCCAGCGTCGACCCCTCCGCCATGCGATAGGCCACCATAAGCAACAGCACCGAAACCCCGCCGACCATCGACATCAGCAACATCAGCCCGGCGTCCTGCCAACTACTGACCGGTGAAAAACCCGTGCTGGCCAGGACCATCACCACAGACGCAAGGATGCTGGCCACCGAGGAATAGAGCAACAACAGGCCGTTGCTTTCGCCATCGGTAAAGAACCGCACCGAGACCATCGAAAAGCCGTAGCAGGCGGCAGCCGCAATCGGCAGCATCGCCGTCAGGGTGAAGGTTTCGCTGCCCGGCCGCAGCACCAGGACGACACCCGCAAAGCCGAGAACCACCGCGCCGCTGCGCCACAGCCCGACCCGTTCCCGGAAGAACAGCACCGACATGAGTACGACGAACAGCGCGCTGGACTGCGCCAGCGTGGCGATGGTCGCCAGTTCCATGAGTGAAAGCGAGGTGTAGAAGGCGAGCTGCGCGATCGCCACCATCAACCCCCGGAACAGCGCAATCCGCCACTTTTTCAGGATCAGGAACTGTCGCTCCAGCTTCAACTCACCGAGGAACAGCATGAGCGCAATCGGCGGCAGCATGCCGAAAATATTGCGATAGGTCGAAAGCTCAACCGGGCTATAGCCCCGCGACGTCAGCACCTTGACGACCACCGCCATCAGGTCAAAACCGGTGATGGACAGCAGGACCAGCGCGATGGCGAGGAAAGGCCGTGATGTGGGGGTCGCCATGGATTTGCACTCTACTGTCATTACAAGACCTAAGTCTGGACCCCTTCAGTTCTGCTGTCACGCAAAGCTTTGCACGCCCATGACCCCGGGAAGCGCGGCTGACCTGTCGCTTTCGCGCTGCGAGGAAATCGCGGCAATCCCTTAGGGTCTGTCTATGACACTGCCACGTTCCCCGGGACTGTTCACTTTGGTGCTGATGGCTGGCACCAGCGTGATGTCGCTGAACCTCATCATACCGGCTCTTGGGA
>MDSZ01166020.1_pt1 | contig 16591 bp, 15 predicted proteins | sample 811201 | NCBI WGS metagenome assembly MDSZ01 (sample SAMN05326647, study PRJNA326480) | marine metagenome | isolation source: seawater | place: Indian Ocean: North | collected 2010
ATGTTTAATTAGTTTAGAAATAAGACATATTTATGTTTTTTCAATATTAATAAATGTTAAAAAAAAATATAGTATTAATTGGAATGATGGCAGCAGGTAAAACCACCATTGGTTTTAAATTGGCTAAAAAATTAAAATATCAGTTTATTGACATTGATTCTGAAATAGAAAAGTCTGAAAATAAAAAAATAATTGATATTTTTCATAGCAGTGGTGAGGAATATTTTAGAAAAATTGAAGAAAAAAAAACACTATCTTGTTTAGATAAAAGCAAGTGTGTTATTTCGATCGGAGGGGGTGCTTTTTTAAATGAAAGAATAAGAAAAAAGATTAAAAAAAATAGTAATTCTTTTTGGTTAAACTGGAAAATTAAAACCATTTTATCAAGAATTTCAAAAAATAGAAGGAGACCTTTGGCTTTAAAATTAAATAATAAAGATCTTGTTAATCTATTTAGAAAAAGAGTTAAGTTATATAAATTATCAGATTTTAAAGTAAATTGTGATAATAAAAATAAAAATGAAATAATAAATCAAATATCTACTATTATTAAAAATGAAAATTCTTCCAATTAAAACTAAAAGTAAACAATACAAAATTTATATTGGCGAAAATATTTTAGGCCAAATTAATAAAATATTTAAAAAGGAAGATATTAATTTTAAAAAATCTTTAATAATAGTTGATAAAAAGGTTCCTAAAATATTTATCAAAAAAATAAAATCAGTTATTAAGTCAGAAAAAAAAATAATTTATTTATTTAACCCATCTGAAAAAAATAAAAATTTTTTTTCTATAAACTCAATACTAGATATTTTATTAAAAAATCAATTTACTAGACATGATGTAGTGATTTGTATTGGCGGAGGTATAACCGGAGATATTTCTGCATTTGCTTCAAGTATATTCAAAAGAGGTTTGAAATTTATTAATATACCATCAACCCTTTTATCGCAAGTGGACTCCTCTATTGGTGGGAAAACTGGAATTAATAATCGATATGGAAAAAACTTGATAGGTTCATTTTATCAACCTGACTTAGTAATTTCCGATACGCAATTATTGAAAAGTTTAACAAGAAGAGAAATTATTTGTGGCTATGCAGAGATATTTAAACATTCATTAATAAAAAATAAAAAATTATTTTTTTATTTAAATAAAAATTTACAAAATATTTTAGATTTAAAAAAAAATTTATTGAAAAGGCAATACTAGAAAGCTGTAAAGTAAAAAAAGAAATTGTAGAAAAAGATGAGAAAGAAAGCAGTTTAAGAAAAAGTTTAAACTTAGGTCATACATTTGGACACGCCTACGAGGCAACATTAAATTATTCGAAACAATTAAATCATGGTGAGGCAGTATTATTAGGTATTTTATCTGCAGCAAAACTAAGTAAAAAACTCAAAACTTTAAATAATAAAGAGTATAAATTAATTTTGTCACATTTATCTAGATTGAATTTTGATGATTTAAAAAAATTCTTCAATAAAAATGATTTAAATAAAATAGTAAATTTTATGATTTCTGATAAAAAAAATACTTCTAAAAGAATTAATTTTATTACATTAAAAACAATTGGTTCTGTTAATATAAATAATCAACTAAAAATAACCCAAGTTAAAAAATTTATTAAATCAGAATTATTCAAATAAAATTTGAATAGAATGAATATAATTTTTTATTTCATATTCTAAAATTCTATGAACTTTCTTTGAAGCCTCAATCTTATTAATTTTTTTAAGTTCATTTGAAACTAAAACTAATTTTATATGAAATTTATTTTTTTCATGAGATGCATGTTTGATATGAAGGTAGGTTTTATCTTCAATTTTTACATTTTGAATATAAGAATTTTTAAGTAATTTTATTTTGATATTTTTTGTTAAATTTTCTATATCCATGTTAATTATTATAAATTAAATTATTATGAAAACAATTTGTGAATGGACTAATTGCAATAATCAAGGCGAGTTTAAAGCTCCAGTTGAAAAGGATAATAGTAAAAAATATAAGATGCTTTGCCTGAAACATGTCAAGGAATTTAATAAAAATTGGAATTATTTTTCAGGTATGAATGATCAGCAAATTATAGAATTTGTAAAATCTGATATGATTTGGCACAAACCAACTCAAAGCTTCAGTTCCTCTGATAATTTTTTTAAAATACTTTGGAATAATGCGCTTAAAGATGAAACAAAAAAATATAAAAAAATTGGAGATTTAGATTATATGAAAAAATTTAGATTTAGTAGTCAAGATTTTCAAGCTTTTACAATTTTAGACGTACCAGTAGGTGATGATTGGAAAAAAATACAAGATAAGTTTAAAAAGCTTGTTAAAAAATTTCACCCTGATATGAATGCTGGAAATAAAAAATTTGAGGAAAAGCTCAAAATAATTACTTTAGCTTATACTCAACTCAAAAATACATATAGAGGAAAAATTGATACCAAATATTGATATAACTCCAGATATAAAACTTTCTGTAAAACAAACTTTTGGAATTGAAAGTGAAATGGAATTAGAAGGGTTCTCAAAAAAAAGTGAGTTCGTTCCAGAAATCGATAAGGGGTATAAATTTGATAGGGATACTACTTTAGCAGTTTTGTCTGGTTTTTCTTTTAACAAAAGAGTTTTAATACAGGGATATCATGGAACTGGTAAGTCTACACATATTGAACAAATTGCTGCAAGATTAAATTGGCCTTGTATTAGAGTAAACTTGGATAGCCATATAAGTAGAATTGATTTGATCGGTAAAGACGCAATTGTAATTAAAGATGGAAAGCAAGTTACAGAATTTAAAGAAGGAATATTGCCATGGTCAATACAAAACCCAGTCGCTTTAGTTTTTGATGAATATGATGCTGGGAGACCTGATGTTATGTTTGTAATACAAAGAGTTCTTGAGTCAGAAGGAAGTTTTACACTGTTAGACAAAAATAAAGTATTGAAGCAAAATAAATATTTCCGATTATTTGCTACCTCTAATACAATTGGATTAGGTGACACGAGTGGTCTTTATCATGGAACTCAGCAAATAAACCAAGGGCAAATGGACAGGTGGAATATTGTTAGTACTCTAAATTATTTAGAGCTTGAAAAGGAAATGGATATTGTTTTATCAAAAAATAAAAATCTGAATAATACCAAGGGTAAAGAAATTGTAGCAAACATGATAAAAGTTGCAGCATTAACAAGAAAAGGTTTTATTGCAGGTGATATATCTACGGTAATGAGTCCAAGAACTGTTATTCACTGGGCTGAAAATAGTCAAATTTTTAAAGATATAGGATATTCGTTTAGGGTAACCTTCCTTAACAAGTGTGATGATGTGGAAAAAAATACTATAGCTGAATATTATCAAAGATGTTTTGGAGAAGATTTGCCAGAGTCATTGATAAATGTTCAGATCTAGATGAAAAAAAACGAAAATTTAAAAGAAAAATTTAAACAAGCCTTAATCTCAACTGTTAAAGCAATATCTGAAGACTTTAAAAATAACACAAAACCTGAATATAAAAATAATAGTTCCAAAAATTACAACTTTTTTGAATTAGACAATTTAAATAATAAATATGATTTTTTAAAATTTAGAGCAGAAACAGACTCAGAAGCTTTAAAAAGGAAATTTTCAAATAAACAGATTTATTTAAAAAATTTACCAACAAAACCAACTCTCAAAGCTTTATACAATACGTCAGAAAAATTAAGATATGAAAAACTTGGCACAAGAATGTTGCGAGGAATAAGCAAAAACATAACTGAAAATTATCATTATAAAATTAGTTTAAAAAGAAAAGACCAACTAAAATCAAAAGAAGATACTACAATTACCGAAGCATTTGAGATTTATATGCTTAAAAATTTTTTTAATATTAAAGTAAATGCTTTATGTGAAAAAATTCTGAGCTTTTGGGATGATGAGTTTAGAAGAAGTTTTGGAAAACATTTAAATTATTTAAATCAAAATATAGAAAATCAGGAACTTTATAGCTCAAAATTTATTGAAATTTTAAAAGATTTAGATTTTTTAGAAAAAGATGAAGAAGAAAGAAATGAAGAAAATCAACAAGAAAATGATCAAAATAATCAACAAAATGCTGATTCAAATAACGAGACAAATGAAAAACAAGATCAAAAAGAAACCGAAAATCAATCAATGTCCGAAAATGATTTGGATGTAAATGAGTTTAGAATGGAAGAACAGCTCTTTGATACTGAAAGCGATCAACACAGCTCTGAGAATGTAATTCAAAAGTTAAATAATACAAAAAGTGAGAGCGAGTATAAGATTTTCTCGAAAAACTACGACCAAATTGAAAAGGCAGAAAATCTTGAAGAAGTAGAAGAAATTTTAAAATTGAGAAAAAATCTTGACCAGCAGTTAATTAATTTCAAGGATTTAATTTTAAAATTAGCAAATAAATTACAAAGACAATTAATGGCTAAACAAAATAGATCTTGGGATTTTGACTTAGAAGAAGGATTATTAGATAGTTCTAAATTACCAAGAATTATTATAGATCCATATAACTCATTATCATTTAAAAAAGAAAAAGATCTTGAATTTAAAGATACAGTTGTAAGCTTATTAATAGATAACTCTGGTTCTATGAGAGGTAGACCAATTACTATTGCAGCTCTTTGTGCAGATATACTATCAAGAACATTGGAAAGATGTTCCGTAAAAGTCGAAATCTTAGGATTTACTACAAAAAACTGGAAAGGTGGAAAATCAAGAGAGCTATGGAATAAAAATGGAAAGATTAAAAATCCTGGACGTTTAAACGATCTTAGACATATAATATATAAAAGTGCAGATAGTCAATGGCGACAATCGAAAAAAAATTTGGGACTTATGCTTAAAGAGGGTATTCTTAAAGAAAATATAGATGGAGAAGCAATAATGTGGGCTTACAGCAGACTGAGAAAAAGAAAAGAGGAAAGAAAAATTTTGATGGTAATATCAGATGGTGCTCCAGTTGATGATTCTACATTGTCAGTTAATTCTGGTGATTATTTGGAAAAGCATTTAAAGAAGGTGGTAAAATTTGTAGAAAGTAAAGATGATATTGAAATATTAGCTATTGGTATAGGGCATGATGTTTCAAGATATTATAATAGAGCTATTAAAATTACCGATGTTCAGGAATTAGGCGATGTAATGATAGCAGAATTAAGCAGTTTATTTAAAAACAAAAAAAATCTTAATTAAAGTTCAATTAAATCTTTATTTTTCCATTTGATTATTACCTCAGCACCATTCCTTGTTATAGAATTTCGACATACAATTTTTGCTTGGTTTCTCTCTAATAACGTCCCACCAATAAATAAACCAAGCCCTAAACCAGATTTATTTTTATAATTTTTTTCTTTTGAGCGAATATATGGTTCTCCAATTTTATCTAAAATATCTTTTGGGAAACCATCACCATCATCTTCGATTATTACCTCAGTAATTTCACTATCTGAATTTATTGTGATAAAAATTTTTTCTTTAGCAAATTTATTTGCATTACCAATAAAGTTTCTTAATCCATAAATTATTTCAATTGACCTCTTAAATTTAATTGGATTAGTGTCTTGTTTATTTTGAAAAAAAAACTTTTTTTTACTAATACTTTCAAATGATCTAATTATTTCATTAATATAATTTGATAGAGTTAACTCATATTCAATAAATTCATCATCTATATCTGGATTAATTGAAAGTTTTTTCAATATTTGATTACATCTTTCAACCTGTTCGGTTAATAAAACTATATCTTTTTCAATATCTTTGTTGCCCTTTAGTAATTGAGATAATTCTTGTGTAATTACTTTAATCGTTGATAACGGTGTTGCTAGAGAATGTGCGGCTGCAGCAGCTTGACCACCTAACGAAACTAATTCGTGTTCTTTTGCAATTAATTGTTGAATTTTATCTAGTGCATCTTTTCTAAGGCTAGACTCATGCGAAAATATAATTGCAAAAAAATTTAAGAAAAATAAGGCAATAATTAATGATACAGGTATTGAAAAATAAAAATAGTTATTAACTAATGATCGTTCTGGTAAAGGTAAATTTGTACTTTCATAAAAAAAGCTAAGAATTAATATACTAATAATTGTAATAAAAATTAAAATATAATTTGTTTTTCTTTCCAGACTTAAAGATGCAAATACACTTGGTATTATTAAAAATATTATAAATGGATTTAGAATACCTCCAGTTAAATAAAAAAGAATGGTTAATTGCAAAATGTCTATTATAAGGAAATTAAAAGCTGTTCTATTTGATAATAAATTTTTAACGTAAAAACTTAATAAATAAATATTACTTATTGCTCCAATCAATACTACTATATTTGCCTTAATAAACGAAAATTCATATTGAAAAAACAGAGCAGCTAAATTAATTGCAAAAAATTGTCCTGCTATTGCTATCCATCTTAAATTTACGTAGGTTTTTCTATTTAGCGAATAATTTTTAGAATTATTTAAAAATTCCATTTAAATATCTAAATTTGCAACATCTATTGCATTCTCGACAATAAAATCCTTTCTTAAAGACACATCATTGCCCATCAACGTATAAATTAAATCTTGATCTTTTTTTTCATTATTTGAGTACTGTACTTGAAGTAAATTTCTTGTTTCAGGATTTAAAGTAGTATTCCAAAGTTCTATAGGATTCATTTCACCAAGACCTTTGAATCTTTGAATACTAAGTTTGGACTTTTCTTCACTTAATATGTTTTGATATTCTTTACTTTTTTTTTTAGTTTTTTTTAATTCTTTTGAATTATTAATAATGTATTTTTCTAAATCAGCCTCATCTTTTATGTAGATACTTTTAGATCCTTTACTTATTTTAAATAATGGGGGTTGAGCTAAATAAATATTCCCATTTTGAATTAATTTATTAAATGGTTTATTATTAAAAAAGGTGAGTAATAATGCTCTTATGTGAGAACCATCAACATCAGCATCAGTCATTATAATTATTTTTCCGTATCTAAGGTCTTTAATGTCAATCTCATCTACTTTTGGATCAAGCCCAAGAGCATTAATTAGCGTGACGATTTCATTCGAGGACATCATTTTTGAAAGTGTTTTAGTTTTGAAATCTATAGATTTTCCATTTTTTCCATTTGTATCTATAAAGGTATTTAATATCTTGCCTCTTAAAGGCAGTACTGCTTGAAATTCTCTATCTCTTCCTTGTTTTGCCGATCCCCCAGCTGAGTCTCCCTCTACAATAAACAATTCTGTACCATCTTGCTTTGAGTTTTGACAATCTGCTAATTTTCCAGGAAGTCCAGTTAACTCAAGTGCACCTTTTCTTCTTACACTTTCTCTAGCTTTTCTTGCAACATCCCTTGCAACAGCTGCTTGGATAATTTTAGCTAAAATGATTTTTGCAACAGTTGGATTTTGATCAAACCATATTGATAATTTTTCGTTTATGAAACTTTCTACAATATTTCTTACTTCTGATGATACTAATTTATCCTTTGTTTGAGATGAAAATTTTGGATCAGGAATTTTTACAGATAAAACACATGTTAAACCTTCTTTAATGTCGTCACCTGACAAACTTACTTTATTTTTTTTTAATAAATTCTGATCATTTGCATACTTATTTACTACTCTTGTCAAAGCACTTCTAAAGCCTAATAAATGTGTTCCACCGTCTTTTTGATAGATATTATTTGTGAAGGGCAGAACATCTTCACTATACCCCGCATTCCATTTAAGTGAGCATTGTATTTCAATATTATTTTTTGCACCTTCCATATAAATTGGTTTTTTAAACAAGTTATTTTCATTTTTGTTTTTAATACTTTCTCTTTTATTATCCAAAAATTCTACGAACTCTAAAATTCCACCATCATATTTAAACTCTAAAGACTTATCTTTTTTTAATGTCAAATCATTAAGAATTATTTTTACTCCTTTATTCAAAAAAGCTAATTCTCTTAATCTTTTTTCTAATATTGAAAAACTAAACTTAGTTGAAGAAAATATTTCTTTTGATGGTAAAAAATTAATTTCAGTTCCAGTTCCTTTAGATTTTCCAATTTGTTTAAGTGGAGCTTTAGAGTCTCCATTTTTGAATTCTATAAAGTATTTCTTTCCATCCCTATTTATATTTAATTTTAAATTTTCTGATAGAGCATTTACCACTGATACTCCAACACCATGTAATCCACCAGAGACTTTATATGAGTCATGATCAAATTTTCCTCCAGCATGTAATTGAGTCATTATTACCTCGGCAGCAGACTTTTTTTCAATTTTGTGTATATCAACAGGTATCCCTCTGCCATCATCTTTTACAGTAATAGAGCCATTGGAATTAATATTTACTTCAATATTTTTGCAATAACCTGCTAGAGCTTCATCTATGGAATTATCTACAACTTCATAGACCATGTGATGGAGGCCAGTACCATCGTCAGTATCTCCAATATACATGCCAGGTCTTTTTCTGACCGCCTCTAATCCTTTAAGGACTTTAATGGAGTCTGCCTGATAGTTATTTTTGGTTATGTTCATTAATATTTGCTTATTATAGATTTATTTTTATAGCATCTTTTATTTATTAAACAAATCAGTCTCTAAGGAGATCTTAAATTAAGCTTTAATTTCAATAACTATTTAAGCTAAAAAAAAAAAATTTGTTGTTTCTAATATTTTCTTAATTTTCATCAAATTTTTAACAATATTTTTAATTGATTTGCACTAAAAATAGTTTCTCTAAATATACATTTTTGGTAATAAAGATCTCATGATTTTAGTTCAAATAGGTGCTGGTTCTGCAAGTTTTGATACACAATTTTCAGATGGATTTTCAAATTTTATTAAAAGAAAAAAAATATATGATAAAATTTTAATTGTGGAAGCTAACCCAATACACATAAAGAATTTGATTAAATTTTGGAAATTAAATAAAAATGTTAAAATTTTTAATTTAGCAATAACACCTGACAATTCGCACTTAAAAAAAATGACTTTTTTTTATTCAGAAGAAGATGGCCCAAACTATCAAATTTTCTCTAATTCAAAATCTTTCGTAATTAAACACTTCCCCAAAAGTAAAATTAAAAGTGTAATTACTAATTGTTTAAATATCTCAAATTTTTTTAAACAAAATAAGATTAAAAGAATAGATTTTTTGTCCTTAGATATAGAAGGAATGGATTACGATGTATTATTTAATTTAGAACTTAAAAAATTTGATATAAAAAATATATCATTCGAACACCTTCATTTATCATTATGGCAAAAATTTAAGATAGTTTTAAAATTTACTAAAAATAATTACTTTTTTTCTGGAATGGGTTTTGATGTAAGAAAATCTGATTGGATGTTTAGTAAAAATCATAAAAAAACAAAGATTATAACCTACTTGTTGCCATTTACACCACGAAGGATTTGGAAAAAATATTTATTTTCTGAATTCATATAATTTTTTTTCTTGGCGGAGAGAGTGGGATTCGAACCCACGGTACCTTTGACAGTACACACACTTTCCAAGCGTGCTGTTTAAACCGCTCACACACCTCTCCATCTTAAAAAAGTCTAACTTTTTTTTTTATTCTATTAAGGTTTTTTTTTTGTCTATTTAAAAATCTTTTAAAAATATTGTATTTCAAATCTCTTTTTGCAAGTAACGGTGAACCTAAATTATGTTCCCAAGTCCTTTTATTATTTAGATATGCCCATTCACACTCATAAGCTGAAAAAGAATTTAGTTTATATTTTTTACACAATAAAGAAAAAATGCTTTGATCATGTCTGTTTTCTATAAAACCATTTAAATTGTTTAGCCTTGAAGGGGTGTCATCAACCAAATCAAATCTTTTATCAAAAATCTCCAACCATTCATTTAAAAAATTAATAGATTGCTCATTTTTTTTGATAAAAAAACACCCAGCCATATATTGTGGTGCTTCTGTTATTGGATAATTATTATAGTATCCAAAGTAATCTAATAAATCGCCTTTTGTATATTTTCTCTCTTCTCTATTTGGAAATGAAATATTTTTAACATTATGATCAAAATTTTGGTGATATTGAAATGGTAAAATCCATTCGTCTTTCCGATTTATAAAAGCTAAATATTCATTAAACCTTTTTGAATTTTCTTTAAGTATGTGAAAACCAACATCGACATAATTTATAATATCGTTATGATTTATCTGTTCAAATATTTTTTTTATTAAATAAGGTTTCCAAAAAAAATATCCAAATCCTCGTTTTTTACCAGCCAATATTAAAGTTTTAAGTTTCAACTTAAGATCAATATCTATTTCATTATCTGTTAAAATTTCAATTCTATCGTAAAATTTTGAATCTATTGCCTGTTTTTTTATTCGTTCAACGCTTCTTTTAAGATCGTTTGTAGCAAAGGAAAGTAATATAATTTTATTTTGATTATCCATTTAATTTATTTTCTTTTCCCATTTGATTGAGCTTAATAAAATTGTTTTAATATCATTAAATTTTGGTTTCCAATTTAATATCTTGTTAATTTTTTTTGTATTGGCAAAAACTTGTCCAATATCCCCCGGTCGTTTTTTTTTGTATGAAACCTGTACATTTTTTTTTATTCTTTTAAAAATATCTACTACTTCCTTAACCGAATATCCTTTCCCATATCCACAGTTGAGCACTAAAGATTTTTTTTTATTCAAAATTCTTTTTTGAAGTTTTGTATGTATTTCTGCTAGATCAGATACATGTATATAATCCCTAATGCAGGTTCCATCTTTAGTATTATAATTTTTTCCAAAAATATTAACTTTGGGAGTTTTTCTTAATGATTGAATAGCTAAATTTTTTATTAATTGGCCATGTGATTTTTCAATTTGACCGATTTTACCAGATTTACTAGCGCCAGCGACATTAAAATACCTTAATATACCATAATTATAATTAAACATTTTTGAATATTTTTTAATAATCTGCTCACCTTTTAGTTTAGTATAGGCGTAATATCCCTTTGGATTAAGTTTGGTATTTTCTTTTACTGATCCATTTACATCCCCATAAACAGAACATGACGAAGAAAAAATAATACTTTTAACACTTGAGTTTTTGCAAGCTTTAACTAGGTTTAAAGTCCCTAGAATATTATTTTTATAGTATTTTTTTTTATTTTTCTCAGCTTCACTTACATTTAAGTAAGCTGCTAAATGAATAATTGAAACTATATTATTATCGTGAATTACTTTAGATAACTTTTTATAATTTGTAATATCCCCTTTAATAAACTTTGCCTTTTTATTTATAAGTCGTTTAAAGCCAGTTATAAGATTATCATAAATAAATACTTTATTTTTTTCTTTTATCAAAAGCTCTATGATATGACTTCCAATATATCCAGCCCCTCCAGTAACTAATATTTTTTTTTGTTTCAATTTATTTTTTTTTTACAAGAAAAATTAGTGCATTTTTCGTTTTTATTAAATTTGTTTTATATTTTTTATTTAATATAAAATTTACTATCTCCCAAATACTTTGGGATCTAAAAGGAATGTCTTCAATAATTAAATAACCATTTTTATTTAAATATTTAAGACTACTTATTAATGTATTTAAGTTTGTATAAGGCGCATGCAAACCATCATCGATAATCAAATCAAATTTCCTATTTATTTTTTTAAGCACTTTGTCAATTGAATTTTGATGACCTTGATCTGCATAATAAGTTTTGATTCTTTTATCTTTAAAAAGAATTCTTTTATCTATATCAGCACCATAAACATATGAATTTTTAAAATAGTCTCTAAGAGCTTTTACTGAAGCCCCTGGCTTTCCCGATGTACCCATATTAGATAAAACGTCGATATTATTAGTTCCAAGCCCTATTTCAAAAATGGCTTTTATTTTTTTTGGGTCATTAAATAAAGCTCCATAAACTAAATGATAGTTGTGTATACTAGATTTATCACTACCATATAAATCAAAAAAATATTTCAGTTTGCTTGCTTCATTTATTTTTCCATGTTCTTGGCAAAATTCTTTTGCTCCTATTAATTTTTGATTTAATTTAAGATTGTTTAGCAATTGTTTTAGTAAAGGAAAAGTAAGTGTAATTGATTTTGCTGTATGAAAACCCAGTATATCTGGGTTGCCTGCAGATGAAGGGGAAAAAATTTCAAAATTTTTATAAAGATATTTATCTATACCATGTCTAAGAACAAGCCATTTTTTACTTATATTGCTTTTCATTATTGATTTTCGATAAAAGTCCAAGGCCAATTTAAACTTTTAGTATATTTTTTAAACCAAAAAGATAGGTACCTTTCTGCTAAATATGCATAAAGTCTTTTAGTTTCATAACCTTTCAACTTTTCAAATCCAAAAACTTTCTCACATCTTTCTAACCAAGGGAATAATGTACTAAACCACTTTTGGTGTATATGAGGTTTGGCAATAAACATTATATGGGGATTATAGTATGTAAAATGATTTACATAATCATAAAAGTCATCACGATCTGATTTGTCCATAACTTCTATTGCTTTAAATAGATTTCCATTTCCATGGTGCAGGTCAAAATGCAAAGCAATATTTTGATGCTCTAAATTATAAAAAATTGATGGTTTTTTTAAAATTTTAATAAAGCCTTTTTTAATTAATTTCATTTTTTTTAATTTATTAATAAAGATTGGTTCACATATAATTGACTCATAACTGTTCCATTCTGGTTGTGCTTTTAATAAAAGGTAATCTTTGAAATTATTTAAGTTTATATCAATATTAGTATTAGTTTTAATAATCCAAAATCTTCTTTTTTGACAAAAACCAATCCATTTATCTTCATTCATATTCAATTTATTTTTCCAAAACCAATAATGAAAAGTAAGTTCTGAGTAAAATTCTTCTTTATAAAATATATTATCTCCAACATCTGATCTTATATAATTTTCAGGAAAAGAATTTTTACCTACACACGCTAAATTATAATTAAAATTCTCTAAAAATTTAACCCTTTTATTAGTTACACAATAAATTTCTAAATCATTACTGTTCATAAGATTATTATTTATTTTTTCTGATATATTTTTTTTCAAAATTTTTGACTTTTTGGTACAAATCAAATTTTCTTAAAACATTTTTAAATTTTTCAAAGTTTGAAATATCGACTTCTTTAAAACCTTGTCTGTTTTTGAAGTATGTTTTATTTTTGATATTTTTGTTATCAATATCACTTTCGGGTCTACCTTTTGAGAAATAATACAATGCAATTGATTTTCTTGAGATGTCTTTAGGACAATTAATTGGTTCTGGATGACCATGGTTACTAAAATCATTTGTAGAAAAAATGACCATAGTATTAAATAAAGGAAATATTTTTTTTTCGCACTTTTCCATATTTTTATCCCACAATTGAAGATCTCCTCCATAATCATTTTCCCAATTTTTATTTAAATAAATTAAAATATTAACTCTTCTATCCAAATCAAAATTTGGATGTTTATTGAAATCAGTATGTATTTTCAAATATCCTCCAGATTTTATTTCATGCAAACCACCTCCATTTAATTCTTTATCAGGAATAAGTTTTTCTTTAATGGAAGTTATTTCTTGTAAAAAATTAATGAAATTCTGTGAATTCATAAAATTTATTAATTTTTTTATTGGCAAAGGAAATTTATCAAATTCATTATTCGCAAATTTGACTTCTGATTTATTATTATAACTTTCTGATGATTTAATTTTAGATAAGTCTGGAAATACATTTAATACCTCTTCCAAAAATTCATTGTTAAAAAAATTATTTATAACTATGTTTGGAAATGGCTTAGAACCTGAATAGTTTTTTTTTAATTCAGTTAAACCTTGATGATATTCAATATATTTTTTTGATACTATTGATTTGTCGAGCATAAGTAATTTATTTTAAATTATAAAATCTTGAAATAAACTTATATTTTTTCTTATATAATCAGGATAATTATCATCTATCTGAATTTTTTCATATTTATGATTTCTATAAAAAATATCCTCTAAATTATGCATTTTATCTGCAATCTCACTTTGTGAAGAGTGAACATGTATTAAGTTTTTGTCTACGTTTTTAATGTTATGAATTTTTTCTGAAATTATCTCTGGAGTATACATATTATTAAAGTGCCAACCCCCTTGATCGATTAATTCTATACTTCTCTCATATTGTATTTTCCAAAAACTTTTTTTTAAATTTTCTGATTTTATTTTTTTTCTTAAAAAACTTATACTTTTTAGGTCTTTTCTTTTACATATCCTTGTACCTTGCCATGGTGTTTCATATTTGTTGAACAGATTTATTTTATAAACAAAGAATTTTTGTAAAAAAATTCCATATTTTTTTTTCAAATTAAAATTACTTAATAATTTTGGATTTGGAATTTCATCAGAATCTGAATACATTATTAAATCATCCTGTGCTGCGTCTGTTATTGAGTCTAAAATTTTTTCTCTCTGGTATTTTTCTATAGACCAACCATCTAAATCTTTGGGGAAATTTTCTTCTATAATTATATGTCTCACTTTTTTTTTAAATTTTGAATTTTTTAATTCGAAATTTATTTTTTTAGGATTTCTTAAATGATCAAAATTTGACTCGCAAACGATAAAATAATCTACAACATCATTTAAAATTTCAAATCTTGAATTTGTTAAAAGATTTTCATTATAGAATGTGATGCAATCATAAATTTTATTTTTCATTGTTTCTTTTTGTTATTAATATTAGACAATTATTAGCAATATTCTTTTCATGATAGATATCAATAATTGAAAAATTGTAATTCAAATTTTCAAAATAATTTATAAATTTTTTTTGGTCCTTAAAGTATATATCTTCAATAATATAGGTACCATTATTTGATAAATATTTTATAGAATTCTCAAAAAAGCAAATATTTGCATTAAATTCATGAAGCCCATCTTCCAAGATAATGTCATATTTTTCTATTCCAATTTTATCAAACATTTCTTTGATTGAAGCAGGGTTTGTTTGATCAACATAGAATGTTTTTATTCTATCTTCATTTTTTAATATTTTTTTATCTATATCTGCTCCAATTATTTCAGCGTTAGGAAAATATTCTTTCCATGCTCTTAATGAAGCAAGTGGAACACCTTTTTCACCCATATTGCTTGCCAGACTTACATCATTTGTTCCAAGTCCAATTTCTAAAAAATTTTTTATATCTTTTCTTTTCTGCTCAAATAAAAATGAGTAATAATTCGCGTAATTATGATGATTATTTAGACCGCCTTTGTCGCTTCCATATTTGTTCATTAAATTTGTTAAATCAGAACTAACTAGGCTACTCGATATATAATTAAATTTAGTTTTTTTATTAGCATTATAAAATTTTAATTTATACTTAAGTTTTCGTATTTTTTCTCTAAAAAGTTTAATCATTATTCTTTATTTATTTTTAATACTCCAATGAATGCTTCTTGGGGAATTTCAACTTTACCAAATTGTTTTGCTCTTGCCTTTCCTTTTTTTTGCTTTTCTAATAATTTCCGTTTTCTATCTAATGCTCCACCACCATGGATTTTAGTTAAAACATCTTTTTTAAAACCTTTTATTGTTTCTCTTGCTATGATTTTTCCACCAATCGCAGCTTGTATAGGTATCATAAAGTTATGTCTTGGAATTAAATCTTTTAACTTTTCGCATACTTCTCTACCAATATTCTGTGCAAAATCTTTATGTACCATCATTGCTAGTGCATCGACAGGTTCTGTGTTAACTAGTATAGAAAGTTTTACCAAATCTCCCTCTTTATGACCTAATATTTCATAATCAAAGCTAGCATAACCACTTGTCATAGATTTTAATCTATCGTTAAAATCAAATACAACCTCGTTTAGTGGTATTTCATAGTTTAATACAGCTCTATTTCCTGAATAACTTAAATTAGTTTGTATTCCTCTTTTATTTTGACAAAGTTTTATTATTGATCCTAAATATTCATCTGGGGTAATAATAGTTGCCTTTATCCAAGGTTCTTCAATATATTTAATAAGTGTTGGGTCGGGTAAGCTTGAAGGATTTTGAAGCTCTAAAAATTTGTCACTATTTAAGTAAACTTTATAAACAACTCCTGGTGTTGTTGTAATTAAATTAATATCAAACTCCCTTTCTAATCTTTCAGTAATAATTTCTAGATGCAGTAACCCCAAAAAACCACATCTAAAACCTAAGCCTAAAGCAGAAGATGACTCAGCTTCAAATGAAAAACTTGCATCATTTAATTGAAGTTTTGCCAAACCATCTTTTAATTTTTGATAGTCTGAACTATCAACTGGAAATAAACCGCAAAAGACTACAGGTTTGCTCGGTTTAAATCCTGGTAAAGCCTTTTCAATTGGTCTGCTGGCTTCACAAATGGTGTCTCCAACTTTAGTATCTGAAAGATTTTTTATGCCTGTAATTATGAAACCGATCTCACCTGTATTTAAATGACTAACATCTTTTGGTTTTGGTGTAAAAACTCCAACTTTCTCTACAACGTATTCTTGATTTGTTGACATCATTTTTATTTTCATGTTTTTACTTAATTTTCCATCTATAACTCTTACCAAGGTGACA
>MDSZ01084261.1_pt1 | contig 16590 bp, 26 predicted proteins | sample 811201 | NCBI WGS metagenome assembly MDSZ01 (sample SAMN05326647, study PRJNA326480) | marine metagenome | isolation source: seawater | place: Indian Ocean: North | collected 2010
AATGGTGATTTCGACTCTGCTGAGAAAATAGACGGCATTATTAATTCAATAAGTCAGTCTAACTCAAAGGACCAGGAGATGCTGGGATCTGTTTTGTCTTTAGCTGATGATTTAGACGCAAACGGTCTAGACTCATTTGCTGACAAGATCCAGTCTATTCTTGAGAAGAGAGCTGGAGGTGATGAGGACGAAGAGGATGAGGCTTCTGAGGTCTTAAAGATGTCTTTAAAGGATTTGTGTAAAAAGCTAAGCGAGGATGGCTTAAACTCTGCCGCATTAAGTGTTGGAGACTGGAGCGTTCATCTTCATAGAAAAGACGACGAAGACTCTGATTAATTAACAAAACAATTGAGCCTTGAATGACTAAAACTGTTGAGCAAAAACTATCTAATCTTAAGTCATACCTTGCAAAAAATGGCCATTTAAATGAGGCTGTTAATGTTGCAAGGCTGATCGATGATTCTATCGAGGTAACTGCGCGGAGCCTTGCGGAAGGCATGTGTGCGCCCGTAAATACGAATGCATCATGCTACACTTGTGATGAAGGCGAGGGCGATACAGATAACTATACAACATTTGTTCTTCCTGCTGCAAGTCGGGAATACCCAAAGATAACCAGGTTAAAACGATATCATCAGGATGAGGCATCAAGGCGCGATGAGGCCTCTCATGTTTTGACTGGCACGGGTGAGGCAAAACGTGGAATAGAAGCTTGGAAAAACCGAGCATGCCAACGACTAAAGGGCCTTCCAAGTGTTGGCAGCATTATTCGCTTTAGAAATCAAGATGCTATGATAGTAAATATAACTGGCGGGGGAAGGGAGGTCTGCACAGGTCCTGACTGTCAGTACGAGCCAGCAATAGCGACTGTTCAGGTTGAGAATCCTGAGACTGGCGAGATCATTCAGTATCCCGTAAAAATTCCAAGGCCAATATATTCTTATCAGATTACCGGGCATCTAACCCCTAATTGTCAAATTTCTAATGAAAAGGTTCTTTTGACAGAAGAGCAATTTATGAGAACTTGCTTTGTTTATAATGATAACACTCTTTCGGACTATGCTCATCATAGCGATAGGTATACTCGTGATCTCAGCCGAGACGCACCTTCAGATGCCGCAAAGATTCTTGCAGCCCCTATTGAAAGAATTGAAAGTGAGGCTAGAAAGAATCAGCAGGGTGGGTGCCCAGATCACGATGTAAATGGTGAGTGTCCAACCATAATGAGCGTTATGAATGTTTTTGAAGTATCATTTATAACACCAGAAGAGAGGGATGAGTTTGAGTATGGAAGCACAATACCTATTAAGGCTGAGCTAAAGATGAATAATGGCTCTATTGATGATAATTATTTCTTGAGAGTTTATTATCATGACAGAAGGCTTCAGGGAACGGATCCTCGCGGAGGTGCATACTCTGGGGCTTTTTGCACAAACCTTGGTCGTACAACAAAGAGTGATGACGGAAAGTCTGCAATATTCGAAGGTTCTATGGATGCCACAAAGATTATGCCTGGCATATTTAGAGCATACATAGCGGTAGTTTGCGGAGGAAAGATACTCCATAGACAGCCAGTTCATACTCAACTCAGAATGAAAGATCCTAGAACGGGGTAAAAATGAGGTTACACAATGAATGATAGAAGACAAATGATGTTAGCGGTTTTGGATAGAGCAAACCAGATTGATGAGCTTATTTCTTTGTCCGAAACCTATGTTTCAGACCCGCCAGAGGGTGATCTTGCAGAGCTCTCTGATTATTATACACACGAATTTAATGCTACAAGATTCGTTATAGATGAAGAAAAAGACCTCCTTCGTCAAGTCTCAATGGATATAATAAATACTGCAGATAATCCAGATTCGGAAAGATCGGTCTTTAAAAGCTTGGAGTCGGATACTCGAGACCTGGTGGACTATTTTAGACAAGATGGTGACGCAGTAAACAAGAATTGGGGATGGGATGACTTCTCTTTCGATATTATGGGATCTGGAGGAACATTCCTTGGGACAACATCAGGTACCAGTAGCCCTGAAACACCTCTTACCGCATCTACACTTGGAAGGCCAGAGTTCTCCTCTGTTTTATCTATTTTGGATCTAGGATAACTCTGATTTCTTTTTTAATTTTGTTTTAAAAATAGCATCTATAAATGGATAAATGCCAGAGAAATTATATTTTGGGTTTATGTGATGTAACCTATGATGGCTAAAAAACACTGATGATTTATCATTATTATGTATATCATAGTGTCTTTTTGAGTATAGTGCAGAAAAAGTTACAATACCAGCTGCAAACCATACATTAATATATATTCCAATCATAACAATAACTATTGCAAGAAATATATTATATTTTATTGGCACAAGTATATAGTCATTTCTTTTTTCATTATAAGCATGTGCATGATGAAGGGAGTGAAGCCTTCTTACATTTTTTAATAATGGAAGATTTCCAAGTTTCGAATGAAATACAAACCTATGGTTTAAATAAACTAATAGGGCACAAAAAAAATGCCCTGCGATAACCATGGTTATCGCGATTACTATTTCAAACATTTGTATCTCCAATTATATATTTACTTTATACTTAATTGAATTATGTTTTAAGAACAAAGTAGAATATAATTCTATTATTTTTCATAATTAAATTGAAAGATTAGTAGCTTATGCTTAAATGGAATAAAAATGTTAAAACAACTTATAGCTTTATCAAAAAATCTTGAAGGAGTGGGGTTGGCAGCAGAAGCTAACGCCATAAGGGCTATGGCGACAGCCTCTTACGTGATTGATGATGACTATCTTCAAAAACAGATTGCGTACTTTAGAAAAAGAGTTCATGGCTCGCCCGCTAAGGAGTATATAGATAGCAAGACCGGAAAGAAGAAGGTCAAAAAGGCAACGCTACCGCAGCCCTTGTCTATACTGGCTCCATATCATAAGGGGTGGAGTGAAGATCAAATTGCTGTTTACCCGCATTTAAAAAGAGAAGCGACAGAGATTTTGCTGTCCGAGAAAGTTCAAATTAATTGGCAAAATCCGGTTCCGGAAGATGCACAATATATGTACTTTGAGCTATCAACTCCCGATGGAAATCCTTTGTATAAGGATGAGGTCCTGTCTGAATTTGAGCGTGTTGCTGCAGAAATAACTGCTGAAAAATTTCCCGACTATTTTGTTGCATCGGAATACCTAAACGATTCTTTTCCTGAGCTAGCAAGGGTTGCGGAAGAGGCGAAGGCAGATGAGGCATATTTTGATGGGGTAGTCGAGGGTTATGAGGATTTGATTGAGTACTCTGAAGATGATTGAGTATTTAATTAAATTGGCAAACTATTTAGACGAGTCAGGCTTTGAGAAAGAAGCGGACGAGGTAGACTTGTTAATTAAAAATGCTTTTGCTCCATTAGGCGCAGCCGCAATAGAGAAGCTTTTAGCAACAGCTCCGGCATGGGCCCCTCCCGCTAAGTCAGTAGGAATTTCACTATGGGTATGGGCCGCAGGCGTACTTGGTCTTGGAGCGGGGTTAGGCACTGCGTATGTACACACCAAGCAACAAGAGGAGGAGGCCAGGCTTCGTGTTCTAAGGGAGTACTCCAAGTCTAAAGCCGGTGGCGTAGACCCTGATCTGGATGAAGACGAGCTTATCGAGTTACAAGAGCAGCTCAATGACAATCTTGGAGAGCTAATACAATTTCCAGACATAAATTACAGAAGAGACTTTGATACAGATACGGATACAGACTTCGAAGAAGAGTATGATGAAGATGATGACAGCTTATGTCACCTAATATGCCTTGCAACAGGAACTCTTGGAGAGAGCGGATTTACTTATTATTTTTATCCATATGACCAATCTATTTTAAAATACATAAGGACGCAAGCCGGTGCACTTGCACTTACAGATGCTTCTAGCAACAAAGAATTTTTTGAAAATCCTGGAATGATTCCGCTTAATATATATGAGGGCTATAAGGAGTTTGAAAAGCTTGTTTTATCCTTAGCGCCTATAAAGGCAGCTAGCGGAATTTATCCACAAGACTTTAGGAGTAGCTTTTATAAATCATCTATGTTTGCAAAAGTATGCACATATTGCACCTCAACATTTGGAGAAAGATTTAGAATCGCATATATGTCTGATGTTAGGCCTCTACCACTCACTGAGATCAGGAGGGGGCAGGCAATAACAAGGCTGGTATACGTCCAGTCATCCGCATTTAAAGATATTGATTCAAACCCCATAACGGGCTTCTGCCCTGATCTAAATAAAAATGTAGTGAGGATTTTCAGATGAACAGCAGTCTTATAGAGTTGGCAAACGCTTTAGATAAGCTAGGCTTTAACAAAGAGGCCGATCAGGTGGATCATATAATTATATCTAATGCTAGCTCATGCGAACAACTGCATAGGGATATGACATTAGCATCTAGAGAGTATGAGAAACAAAAGGGCAGATTGTTGTTATTGGATTGCGAAAATGCGGGGGATAACTTAAAAGAAGTATGTGAGGGCGCTATTAAGAAAAATAAAGCGCTGGAAGAAGCATTCCAAAAGGCCTTGGATGGTTTTAGAAGCAAGTGTGGTACCGGAACCACTGGAGGTGCTGCAGATTGCAGCTCATCAGTAAATGCATACAATTTGATGTGGAAAGCGCACGATCAGCTTATCACCAAGCACGAAAGGGAGTGCATCGCCAAAGCCAATGAAGATGGATATGATCATTATGCCTGCGAAGAGCTTCAGGGTGAAATAGATCGTAAAAACGATGAGCGACGAAAAGCACTGGTTAGGGCAAGATCAGCATGTGGTTGCAGAAATCCAGATGGGCGACAACAGTGTGTCGGGTTTGAGGATGGCGGCAGATTTAGGCTTCCGGGTCTGGAGCGGCAATAAGGAGTTTGATTGTTATGGATATAAAGCTTAAGATAGAAACGATAAAAAGTGAGATGTCAATAGAGCTGTCCCCCGATGATGTAAAAAATCAGTACAATGCCTTGCTGGATGTAATAAGAGATCTCGAGTTTAACTCAAATATAGATAGCGTAAAGCGTAAGATTGATATGCTAGACAGCATCCTTGATCTATTAGGCACAATGATGCTTGCTTCAGAAGATACGATGGAGGTATAGTTGAGTTATGATTCCTTATTTTAATATACAAAAAATCCCCGGTGCTTCCATTGGTGCATCGGCATCATGCTGCATAATGGAGTGTGGGCACAGAGGTGCTTATATTGAATTAAATTTAATATTTTGGTCAATGCATCTTGGCATTGAGCTAAGCTAAATATTATAGAAGATAAAATGAAATTAAGCGATATACAAAAATTTGTTGATGAAGAAATAAATCCTGCATTAGATATGCATGGTGGGTTTTTATCAATAGAGAGTTTTGATGAAGAAACCAACAATCTAATGGTAAAGTTGGGTGGGGGTTGTCAGGGGTGTGCATCCGCAAGAGCCACACTTCACATTCAAATCGACAGCTATTTAAGAGAGCAGTTTCCAGATCTAAACGAGATTGAGGATGTAACCGATCATTCTGCTGGCAAAAACCCATACTATACTTAGTTGTTTTTAAAAAATAACCTTGATAATCAATGTCACTATTAATAATTATATTAAAATAGAACTAACTGATCCATAACAAGTAGTGTTAAATGAATAACGATAATATCATATTTAAACTTGTAAGCTTTGCAAATTACCTTGATAAAATAGGGCTGCGCAGTGAAGCAGACTATGTAGACTTAATTATTAGAACTGCAGGGGTTGATACGGATCCGGATGAGGATGTTGATTACGAAAAGATTAACGAGAAACCTCCTGCTTCCGAATGGAATCGTAATGATTATATAAATGCATTATGCGAAGTATCTAAGTCCCGGGACAAAGAGGGTCGTGGTTTGCGTAGACATCGTGCAAAGCTACAGCGTTTATTGGACACCAATGTTGATAGAATGAGCGAACAAGTAAAAAGATACCATGCGATTATAAGAGTGCTATTAAAAAGAGAGCGTACTCATAATTCAAAAATAGAAAGACTGCTTGCTAGTGCAAATGAGGCATTTAACTTAAATATTAATGATATCGAAGAAGGATGCCCCGAATTTTCGCACTTTTATAAAGAATAAATATAAAGAGAGGGATGATATGAAAGATAATGAAGAGCTAATCAAGATAGCTGATGAAAAGGATTCTGACGTAAAGTATGAACAAGGCCCTAAGATTAGAATTAGTTTAAATAAAGAAAGAAAAGAGCTTGATTATTTTGATATAAATTATAGGCCGCCAGACTATCACTTGGAAGAAGATATAGAGTTGTTTAAAATTTAAATCATGGAAGAACTTGTAAAAATAGCTTTTTATAAAGGACCCGGTCTACTAAGAGATCGTTTTATAAGGCTATGGACAAGAAGCAGGTATAGCCATGTTGAATTAGTTATTGATGATAGAAATTGGTGGTTGGGAATACGACCACCAGAGAGTCCAAGTGTTAGAAAAAATATTGTAAATACATACAATGAAAATCATTGGGATTTTATAGAAATATTTGCAACAAAAGAGCAGGTTGAAAAGATTGTCGAATTCTATAATAAGACTAACGGTATGGATTATGATTGGGTTGGAATGGTTTTGTCACACATCAGCCCATTTAGAATAAAACATACGGAAAAGTGGTATTGTAGTGAATGGGTTATATATGCGTTAGAGTACGCAGGACTGCTGGGTGGAGAGCTTTATAATAAGAATAAGCTGCCCCCAGAATTTGTATATAAATTACTTTCTAAAAAATTTATTGTTGCGAATAATGTCTTAAATATCAATAGTTATCATTACTACTAATTTTTATAACTTATTTGAACGAGGTGTGTTATGAACAATAGGCTTATTCAGCTAGCAGACTATCTTGACTCTTTGGGTCTTTACAAAGAGGCTAACTACGTTGATTCCATGATTGTTAGCAGCGCAGATGACGAGCCAGAAGAGGGTGATGGAAGGGTTGATATAGAACCTGGAGAGTTGCGTGACTTAGCAGATATGATGGAAGGCGAAGGGACATGGCCAGACGAAATGAGCTTGCTGGACAATGTGGATATGCCTGCCAAAAAGCCTGGTCTTTTTGACAATCTAAAAAATGTTGGACAAGATATAGCTTATAAAATTAAAAGTGTTATGCCAAAGCCAATTAGAGGTTTGCTTAGCGGAATGGGTCCAAGCGATCCGTTAAAAGATCATCATGAAGAATTGCGCGAAGCTATTACTAGATATATAAACAAAAATTATGACATCAAAGGTGAGGTGGAGTCTGTAGATTGGGGTTGGCACGATGCTACCGACACCTACTCATATGACGTTACGGTTAGGAGGCCATGGCCTGGCCAAGATCCAGACTATATAGAAAATTGGGCTGTATGGATAGGTCCGCTTGACGAAGATATATATTATGGAACTACCGAAAGAGTTGAGGGAACAAACTATCATTTAGCAGGAGAGTGGTAATGATTAAAGAATTTACAATATTAGCGAACCATTTAGACTCAAAGGGTCTTTTGAAAGAAGCAAGTTATATAGACAATGTGTTAAGAAAAAGTGCTCTGTCTGATGAAACGAAGCTTTCTGCCTTGCTGTCAAGGCTATGGGAGGCTCTCGCTGAGTGGGAAGAAAAAGAGTATGATTCTGATAAGCACAGGTATGAGTCATACTATGAGGATATAAAAGTACTGGCTGAAAAATATGATCCAGACGGAGAATTTAATAAGGAGCAAAGTGATGATTAAAGAATTACTAAGCTTGGCAAATCATTTAGACTCTAGAGGTTTAAGAAAAGAAGCAGATTACCTGGATAAGGTAATTAGAAAGATAGCCGCAAGCCCAGATGAAGCTCTGCCGATGCCTGACGATGGTGACGAGGGCGTGATGACCCTTCAAATGGAACCTGGAGAAGCTCTAATGGGACACGATACGCCCTTCATCGACTTCGATGAAGAAAACGAAAGAGTTCGCAAGAACCAGAAGGATACAGAGCATTCTTTGGCTCAAATGCTTTCTGATTTTTTTGATAAAGATGAAAGTGGAGCAATAGAATCCAGTGAAGTATCGGACATGCTTGATTTATTTAAACTTATGATTTCTGCTTATGCCAAAAAGCATAACCAGTCTGAGGAGGAGGCCCGGGAGTTTATGATGCAAGAATTAGCCGACCACATGGGATCTAGAATAGACCTTGGCGGTATCGGTGAGAATCTCTATTAGCAGGGAATAGCAATGATTAAAGAATTAACAAAACTAGCAAACCACTTGGATTCAAAAGGCTTAAGAAAAGAAGCAGACTACCTTGATGCTGTAATTAGAAAGATTGCAGCCGAACCAGAAAAGTGTGCTCCGGGAGAAGAGTATAACTTTGAAACCAAAGAAGGTAAGGCGTGTAGAGTAGTAAGCTATCAAGTAAGAGAAGGTGACTCTTGGTGGTCAATTACCAACGATTATTCTCCTGGAAGAACAATGAAAGAGAATGCTGCATTAAACGGAATGACAACTGATGACATTATACATCAATGCCAGATGCTTCAGATATGGAGTACTCCAGCGTATGAGGGTGGCGCAAATAACCCAAATTGTTATGACAGACCCCCTCCTGTGACACGTGGCCCCATGGGACATGGCGGGAATTAGTGTATAGAAAATGTTTGATAAATTATTAAAATTTGCAAATCATCTGGATAACATAGGTTTGACAAAAGAGGCGGACTACCTGGATCATTTAATGAGTCATACAGATGAGCCATCAAAAGGCGACCATGTTAAAAATATAAACCCTGGATGCACACACTTTGGCAGTGAAGGTGTTGTGGAAGATGTCTCAAGCTTACCAGGAGATAAAGGTGTTGTTGTAGTGTATGTTGTAACAAATGATGGAGAAGCATACTCAAAAGGGGACACGCTAGAGAAAACACTTGATCAGCTAATGGTGGTCTAGAAATTGATATGGATGCTTTATTAGAGCTTTATAAGGAGCTAAATATACTTGGTCTTAAAAAGGAAGCGTCCACTGTATCTAATCTTATTGTAAAGTTTTCCAGACCAAAAGACTGTATTCAGTACGTTGGGGAAGAGCCTGTGGAGGTGGAGTGCGAACCAGGTAGGCCGGTAGAATTTACAGATATTGATGAGGTTGTAGGGGATAATGTAAATATTGAGCTTGTGGGCAAGAACATTTATAGATCAGATCAGCTAGACGAAAAGGAGCTCAGATGGGTTCTTAAAAATAATGATGAGATAAAAAAGGTTATAAGGTTTAGCGGCGAAGAGGGCGGTATGTCCAGAGATAAAGAAAAGCAAATTGTTGAGTCCTACAATCGTGAATTTGAGTTTATAAATGTGCATGACTTTAGTCTGTCCTCAGACAAAATTAATAGTGGCAAAGATAGAAGTTGTGGATATGTGGCTAATTTATCAGAAATACTTCCAAAGCTAAGAGGCGGCGGAGTTCTTATTCATTGCCAGCACGGAAGGGATAGAACAGGAATGGTTCTTGGGGCACACTTGGTTCATAACGAAGGAATGAGCCCTGCAGAAGCCTGGAAGATTGTTAGTACGATGAGGGTTTCTGATCGAACTACACAGCCAGATTATTGGAAAGATCATGCTTGCAGAGTACCTGGGCAAACTGCTTATTTGGCTGCGTTTTATCCAATAGAAGACTGGTGCAGAGAGCAGTTGACAGAAGATGAGAGAGAGACTTGTCGGGCGTGCCAAAACCAAGATTTTTTAAGGGGCGCAACGGTTGATAGCTGCGGAAAAAGAATTTATCCGGAACGAGGGCAACAGAGTGAGTGATAGATCTTCCAAAATAAAGCATCTTAATAAAATATCTAAAGATGGTAATCCAGATGTTCCAAACCCATTTAGATCAAATTATGATTATGGGGAGGGTGGCTATAACTTTTTGGATAAAATCAAAGAGCTAAATAAGAGAAGAAAAAAGAAAAAAAACAAAAAGAAGAAAAAGAAGTCAAGGTCTAGCAAAATAGAAACCCTTCTTAAGGAGTCAGCAAGAGAGCCTGCCGAATATCCACATGAATTTAGAGTGTGGCTTTTGAGGCAGATGCGAAGTGGAAGGTTTGAGGGATATAGGGAGTCGCTAAAGGGGGCTCGTAACCAGATGGCTAGAGTTGGCGCATGGATCAATGGCACATATTCTCCTCCAAGAAACTCTGAGCGACTAAATTTTATGGCTTTAAAGAAAGAGTGGGAGGCTGCAAAAATGCCTGGCGAGTCAGAAGAGGGTGATGGCAAAGTTGATATACAGCCTGGAGAGCTGCGTGATCTTGCTCGTGCCATAGAAGATTCTGGTGGCCAAGTTTATAGCCCAGAACCACAGCAACTTGACTTATTTAACAGCTAATATTTTATATTATAAGGTACCGCTCTAGTAGGATAATAATTATGATTGAAAAACTTATACAGCTTGCAAATGATCTAGATAGCAAGGGATACAAAAAGCAGGCAGACTATATAGATGGCGTGATAACGCAAGTACACGGAAAAGGGCCGGTTGATCTTGAGCTGGGGGACTTTTCTAATTTAAATGAGACAAATATAACAGAGGATGAGGCCTTTTCTGCCGGTTTTGTTGCTTGTGAGGATAAAGAGGCCTCATATATGGTAAAGCCACAGCTTTATAAAATTTATGAGTACGCAAAGAAGCTTCATGACATGGTAGATGATAATCATCCCCTTCCAGATTGGGCAGAAAGCCATGTTGCAAAGATGGATCAGATGATTGAGTCAGTCTATCATAGCTATGATTATAAGAAAAATATAAAAGGCGAGTAATGCTTAGGGAGCTTTCAGAGTTAAGAGAGCAGCTGTTAAGGCTTGGCGAAAAGACTTGTTCATCAAAAATCGATGTTATGCTAAAAGAGGTATTTGCGGCACAAAGGTGCACGAATAAGAACGGGTGGAGGTGCCTTGAGGGCTTTGACTATATATCTTGGCATGGCAGTGGAAAAACAGTTGTGTTTGGAGATAGCCAAGTTGGGGGAGCGTTGGGGCTTCAGTTTAAAGGTATTAGATATCTGTCAAATTCTTCAACGGTTCCGAATTGGATCTCCTGGTTTGGTGCCGGGTTTGGCGATCACTTAAAGGATGCACAAAATATATATATTTTACTTGGTGGAAATGGATATGGAGAAGAAGGTGTTACGATGTCTAGCCACGCAAAGGAGCTACTCAAAATGGTTGAGAGATCAAATGCATCAGCAAACATAGTTTGGATAACGCCTGCACCGCCTGCCCAAGGATATGGTTCTGAAAGAATTATGGATAGACAAAAAAGCAGTCAAAATATTTCGGAAGCACTTTCTAACTCAGATGATAGAGTTAGGGTAGTCGATTCTCATAGCGTTGTCACTGAGCATTACAATGGTGACAGCTGGAAATGTCCATCTGGACATTGTGATGGAATACATCTAAAAGGTGATGTTGCGAAAGTTTTAGCAGACCGTGCTAAGAGCCAGCCCTAATAGCCTTTATTTGCTCCAAAAGCTCTCGCTCCTCGTCAGTAATGTCTTTTGGTATATCAACAGTAATTTTATTGTATTGGCTGCCTACAGAGCTGCTGTTCATTATATAGCAACCCTTTCCTCTTATTCTTATGGTATCTCCCTGCTGTGTACCCTTCGGTATTTTTATTTCACACTTTCCATGCAATGTGTTGACTATTCTTGTTCCACCTAGACAAGCTGTTGCGTAGTCTATCTTTAGGTTATGGAGTATGTTTCCATTTTCCATTCTAGAATACAAGTTGTGCTTTTTTTCAGATATCGTTAAGTATAAGTCTCCGTTACCTCCACCATGTAGTGACTGATTTCCTTTTCCAGACACCCTCATTGTTGCGCCATCCCCTATGCCTCTTGGTAAGTTTACCTTTAACTTTTCATTCTTCTTTACATACCTATTTCCATGACAAGTTTTGCACTTATTTATTATAGTGGAGCCTTCTCCGTTGCAACTTCTACACTGCGTTCTGATGGTCATAAACCCTGTGTCCTGGGTTACAGCACCAGCCCCCCCGCATACTTCACAGCTTCTAAGTTCGGCTTTTCCATCTGAGCCAACTCCGTTGCATGTGCCACAAGACATCTTTCTTGGTATATTTACAGATATGGATCCGCCTTTAAATATGTTTTCCAAAGATACATTTATTGTATACTTTACATCAGCACCCCTTTTGCTACTACTTCTTCTATTTTTTCGTCCAAATATATCACTAAATCCGCCAAAGCCTCCAAATATATCCTCAAAGCCACCAAATCCATGTCCGCCCATTGATCTTGGGTCGGCATGCCCAAATCTATCATAACTCGACCTCTTGTCTGGATCTGATAGTACGTCGTATGCTTCGTTAGCTTCTTTGAATTTCCTCTCAGCGTCATCACTAGAGTTTTTGTCTGGGTGATACTTCATCGCCATGGATCGAAAAGCTTTCTTAATATCCTTCTCTGATGCATCCTTGGCTACCCCAAGAGTTTTGTAGTAATCTTGCTTCATGCTTTCCCTTCCAAATATATAAAAATGCGTAAAATACTATTACTTTTTACGCATAAATCGAAAATAAATATGCAAAAGTTTACTGGATTATGATTAAAGAACTTATAAAATTAGCGAATGCCTTAGACGAAGAGGGTCTTTCAGATGAGGCGGATAAAATTGACGAATTAATTGAAGAATCTTATGATACAGAACCTACTGATGATGAAACTTATGATGATATAAACCCAAAGGTTATGCAAGGTGATGCTGAGTATACTGAGGAGTTCCCTGAGATCGAATCTGATTATGATGGAGATTGGAGCGTGTACAGGGGAGAGCTAACAAGTCCTTCAGGCCAAAGACTCGGGGTAAAGAAAGTTAGACAGGGTAGTTTTTCAAAGGTGTATGAGATTGTTGATGATCCATACAGCATGTTGATTAATACAAGAGAGGGGGTGTATGAGAAGGATATATTATCTGGAATTCATGCAGATCAGATATTGCTTGATCCAGATGAGGCAAACCCTCACATTCCCAATATTAGGGAGGTAGGCTATTCAAAAAGTGGAAAGCTCTATATTATGAAAAAATATAAAATGCCGCTAAGAAAGTCTGACTCAGAAGATTGGAATGATTATCTTTCAATAAGAAAATGCTGGTTAGAGGCGCAGGATATCGTTAGGGACAAATATAACAAGAGGGGGGTAAGGATTCAATATTATCACCTGGGTCATGAAATATTTGATGAAACGGTAGATTGTGCTATAAAAAATAATGTTAAAGCCTCTATAGTGGAAGCATTAGAGATGCTAAAAGACGAGGCTAGTATGTACGGATCAGAATATGGTTTTGAGATTAGCCCAAGAAATGTTGGAACTGATGAGTATGGCAACTTGGTGCTCGTTGATGTTTTATTTAATATGAAAGAAATGCATAAGGCGTAAAGGGTTGCTTTTAAAGGTCGTTGACAATGGTTGTAGAAAAAAATTAAATGTATAGATTGTAATACTATTTAATAATGATAATCATAGTTAAAATAAACATAATATGATAACAAAATCTATATATCTAAAAAGAACGTATAACTTTGAAATAGGGGCATCTATAATCTCTGGATTGAACATGTTTGGTGAAAATATATTTGGCCTAAGGGTTAACTTGTTTTGGGCAGAAATCTATGTTGGGATGATATATTTTCCAAGATATTAATATTTGAAGTAAAATAGAGACTATTAATAAGTAAATTAAAGTGTATACTTAGCATGAGAGGTAGTATAAAATGTCAGTGAAATCAGAAGCTAGAGATTCTCAGTTAGAGGTGCTAAAAAGTTATGCAAAAAGCTGCAGCGACTCATCGTCCGAGCTGAGTTATTTGCTGAGCTCAAGCGACGGAAGCTCTTCAGATTTATTAAAAATAAGAAACAGGCTCAAGGGTCTTATTAGTGAGGCTAAGAGTAACAGGGGGGCTCTAAAAAGTGTGGACTCTACCCTCTCTGATTTAAATATGAAATTTACTATAGCGAAAACCGAAAGTCATGAAAATGCTCTTTTTGAAGAAATAAGAGATTACAGGCAAAATGTTGTAACTGCTTTAAAAGGACGTGTTGATGGATATGAAGACTCCGCATCATTTTCAGAGTGGTCAAAATCTAGACTTGGTGGCGACATATCTGATGATTTTAATAATGCGATAATTGTTGTTTATGGAGTTAAAAATGGTGTACCAGTAGCATATAAGGAGGTTCTTGCCGCAATGGATAGTGCCGGCATGATCTCATATGAATTGGCAGAAAAGTCTAATGAAGATGCTGCAGAGGCTGCAACTGATAGCGCTGTATCTACATCTGCAGATGACACCGTTTATGATGAATCTGCAGAGGAAGATGACGACAGTGGAGATTTTGCCGAAGTTACCGTCGATGCAGCAAAAACTGCTGCTGGATGGGCTGGGGAGATAATATGCTACCTTCTTACATCTGGAGCATGGTATTGCGGCCCTATTGGAAGCATTATTGATAAAATTGTTGAAGAAACCAAGCCCAAGGACAGTAACCCGTGTAAGGGCAAGGCAGGAAGATGCCGCTGCGCCTGCTATGAAACTTATGCGTGTGGTGGAGCTGGCATTATGATGGATGAAGACGAAACTTGTTGGGAGGAACTGGAGTTATGCCTCGATCAGTGCGATAATGAAGAAGGATAATCATGGCGTCTCAAGCATAATTATTCCAAAATTAAACCTTCAATATATTCAGTCATATCTGCCTCATTCCATCCAGGCTGCGTCTTTCTTAAATGAAAGCTTTTATCTATAATAAAAAAGCACGGCATACCGTTTACATTCCATTGGCCTGCATCTTCTCCAAGTAACTCATCTGTTGCAGAAAGAACCGGAGATGTAGTTATTCCATATTCATTTGCCCAGTCACTAAGGGTTGACACATCAGGTCGATCACCGGAAGAATCTTCTGTTAAAATTGTAATGGCGGTAAATGGAGATAAGGAATCATGCATATCTTGAACATGCTCTGCTACTATCTTACATACATAACACCATGTAGCAGAGAAGTCTAACATTATAACATCTCCCTCGTAATCATATAACTCAACACTATTTCCATTTTGGTCGGTAAGCCTAAAATTGCATGGTTTATTTAATGGATTAGGTTCGCTTCTCCAGTCTATTATATTTGAGCAATTTTCATAAGAATAAAGTTCTGAATCTTGACTGCCCGTATCAACTCCAGAGTCAGCACTGTTTCCAGAATCAGCACTATCTCCAGAGTCATTATTCCAGTCATCTGCACCTGGAGGATTTTCGCTAACTATGCCAGTTGTGGTGTCATTATTTATACCAGAATCTATGGAGTCTACAAGTCCACTTTCCGTAGAATCTTTTATTTCTTTCTCATTTGGAATGCAGCCAGAAAGAACAAGAGCTGCAATAAATATTTGTTTAATCATAATATAATTTATATTACAAAATAAACTAATTTAAAACTAATAAAAACTTTCATTTTCAATTAATTAAATTATACAAAAAATCCATATAAAATATGGCCAATTTTGAGCTTTCTAAGAATTAGTGATATTTTGCACATTTGGATATAATTTAATTATATAATATTACAATGATAATCATAGATAAATACATAGTCTATTTAAATGTATAAAAGTATAATTTGACTATGAACTTCATTTTATAAAGCATTTTCTCTTTGATTATCAATGCAATTATTACTGTTTATATGTAAAAGTGGTAATAAATGGAGTAAAGTGGAAGAAAGTGGGTTAGATAGACTAATAATTTTAGTTAGTTTCGAGGATAAATTAATGGATAGAAATGCAAGAATTAAAAGACTAAGATTATTGTCCCTGGAAAGGATAAATAAAACTGCCAAAGATAGTTTGGACTATGATACAGGATATGATGCCAACATAATAAAGTCCATGAAACTTCATGATGAAGATAGAGTCAGAATGGAGAATGAAGGAGAGAATTCATATGAATGGGAATTTAGCAAAATATATTGTGCATTCAGAGGCAGGGATGATGACACACCACCAGGAGTTTTTTTAAGAAGAATAATTCACGGACTAAGATATTTGGAAGCAGAAGGGCACATGGAATGGTCACAAAATTTAAAGTTAAAATCTGGGCTGCTAGACTTGTATGGTTTTTTCTTCTTGGAACACAAGCACAAGCCCCAGGAGCATTGGCCAACACAAAAGGAATTTAAATCTTTTATAGAATGCAAGCCCGAGCTTCTTTCATAATTTAAAATAAAAAATCCGCCGGTTATAAAAGTTTTCTGTAAAGGATAAAATAAATATTAAATCCCGGGAATAGAATAAGATAAAAAGATTTCCCATAAGTAATTAATTAGATAAGTACAGTAGACAATAAAACCATTTATCCTATAGGAAAGAACAACATATACCCTATAGCCAATAAAACAACTTTTATATATATCTCTATACAGACCTAAAATAATTTATATAGTTTTTATACATTAGAAGACTAAAAACTTTATTTCCTATGGAAATGACACAGAATA
>MDSZ01106962.1_pt1 | contig 16589 bp, 10 predicted proteins | sample 811201 | NCBI WGS metagenome assembly MDSZ01 (sample SAMN05326647, study PRJNA326480) | marine metagenome | isolation source: seawater | place: Indian Ocean: North | collected 2010
AATGATAATGACTCACCTGCAACTACAATCGCTTCTGTAGATGATGCAGAACATAAATGGACAGGTGCAAGTTTTACATCAAGCGGAAACTCTGCTGACTATGTTTGGAATGGAAACTACTCGGCAGGTAGTAATAACCCACAAGTAATGTCGCTTCCTACTGACTATAATAATAGAATCTATATACATGCAGACCATCCAGATGTAAATAAAGGAAAGAGAAGTTCACTTGATATGTCATATATTGCGACAAATGCAAAAACTGCAGTTCTAACATCAGATGTGACAAATGGTAAAAAGCAGACAGGTTACTTCTATGATTCAAATGCTAATGCTGCAGACCCTACTTCAACTTCATATTTAGGAGGATTTGGTAATGTAACTTCATTAGTTGGTAAATCATTTACAACTAATCAACCTGTCGGTAGAGCTATAAAAACTGCGTTTGAGCCAAATGACCAGTATTTACTAGGAGGAAAAAGTGTAGGTGCATATTTATTTTTAGCACCTGAAAATGAAAAAACATTAAGTGTTAATGGTAATGACGCATTATCTATAAAAACTATTGAGTTTGGGTTTAGTAAAGCTATAAGTATACCTGTTATATTCCAGTATAGAATGACAGACTATAAAGGTGTCGGTACTTCTGGATTAGGATTTATTGGCGGAGATAAAACTGAAACAATACAAGATTTAACTTATGCAAAGAGAATGGGATTTGATATTAAAACATCCGCTGCAATGGATGAAGCTGATTTTCACTTTGATATAGAAGTTTTTGCGAAATACAGGTCTAAGAAATTATCAGCTGATAAAGTTCCAACTAAAGATATTAATCTTGCTCTTGCAGATTTAACAAAAGAATTATCTGACAAAGTAGTTCCTACTGTTAAGGAAAGAACTCGAAGAGGAAGAAGAATAACTAGGACTAACAGATAATAATGAAATATAAAAAGCATGGACCATGGCAATAAAATTATTAGAGAACGTTTCATTTGGGCTAGTTCGAACAAACCCAAAGCTTTCAACTAACGTAAAGTTAGTATGTGACTCTAATTACGGGCTTACACTAGAGAGCTTTGATGCCAATTCCGAATTATCAGATAAGCAATTTAAGGGAATGCGAGTTAGTCCTGACACTAACTTCTCATTTGATTTATATAGATTTTATGATAGAGGTCGAGTTTCGCCTGATGTGTCGTTTGATGTATTTAGAGCATCATCAGACTTGAATATAAAAAAGTCTTTTGGTGAACAATATGAGATGACATATTGTATGGGAGCTGAAGCTGTTAATTCCGATTTATATAAAGAGGAGTTTGGATTATTTGCTCCACTCTGGTTAGGTAAAAATGTACCTAATTATTTTATTATATTTAAGACTGCTGGCCCGGTAAATGATAATACTAAAGATAGTACTATTACAACAGATGATATTACCGTTCAGAGTAAATCTTTCCAAGATTCTATAATTGCAGGTTCAGAAATTATTAAGACATTTGATTTAAGGTCTACTACAGACCTTGGAAAATATATAAGAAATCATGTAGAAGACCCTGATTTTCCATCTACTCCATTTTCATTTTCTGCAGACAGGTTTGAAATTTCAAACTGGAGAGGTATTGATATAGGTACAGGAGGATTTGCAGAAAAAGGAGATTATATATGGGATGATTTTATAGGAAAAGATGTTACGCTTATTGAAGATGAACATTTTATAACAGATGGGTTTAAGCGTAATAATTTAGTGTGTGCAAATATAATGAATCTATATTTTTTATTTGATGATAAAGATTCTGATGATTTTAGTATAAATAGATATTTCGGGTTTTATGTAAATGAAATTCCTGAATCTAAAATTGAATTAGACGGTGAACAGGCATTTTTAAGAAGAGATGAAGAGCCAACACAACTACCTCAAGTAGAATCTGTAAATGATATTATATTTGATAATTCAAAAGATTTTACTCAAACAAACCCAAATGGTATATTATTTAATTATGACCAGTTCAAAGTTGATACTCCTAATTATAGTATAAATGGATATGACGCATATCAACTTTCTGATTATATGCCAAAGTCTGGGCCTGATGGTGATGTAGATACATTAAATAGTATCTTTTACATTAAAGATAAGCATGATAAATTTTACAACTTAAAAAGAAGATTAAGCGATTCAGCTTCTGTTAGTTTATGGGAACATAAAAAACAATTAAGAATCCAAGGAACTAAAGTTAACTTCAAAGACTTTACTGGATTTCAAAATGAAGCTTTATTAACTACTAAGGCTCTTATTAATGATATACCTGGAAAAGCAAACATAAGCTTAGAAGTAAAAGGTAATCCACCGGAAGGAGATACTTATTTTGCTGGACTCCCAAATAGAGCAGAGTATTCATTTAAGGTTTTACAAAATAATGCTAATGGAAATACATTTACGATAAATACAAATACAGCTCTTCCGTTTACAGTAGATGCTGTATGGTCGTTTGGTTCTAAAGATGATTTTGTAGAAGAATTAATTGACGCTTGGCAAACTTCAACCGCACCAGATTTTAGAAGTTATGCGCTATCAAAATTAACTGATTCATCGGGTAATACGATTGGATTTAAGGCAATACAAAGAAAATGGACTGGAATAGATGCTGACTTTACTATTGAAGTTGTTGAACCAAATGGTACAATTGCAACATCAACAAGCTTTTCGGTAAATGAGGATATACCATCATCAATAAGTGATAATGTAATTACTGCAAATTCTACAATGGCTCCTGTTACTAGTGAAGCTGTTGATAGATTTTTTAACCCAAACGGAACGCCGGCTGAAGTAGCTAGTTCTATGGCTGCAGCCTTTAATAACATTGATAATAGAAGATTTGAAGCAGTTGCCGTTGAGGGAAAAATAGTTATTATTTCTAGAGTTACTGGTCAGAATGGAAATAATATATTATTTGGTAGAAATAGGTTTACACAAGGAGCCCATTTTAATGTTCTTTCAAATAATAATTATGAAGTAACTACTAAAGTTCAAGGTACTGGTATTATTACTTTATCAAGTACAGTTAATACTGTAGTAACTGGAGCATCAGGAGTTGACCAAACCTATTTCCTTTCAGAATTGAGCGTAGGTGATAGAATTATTATAGATTCAAACGCGTATCCAGTTGAGGCTGTTTCATCAGACATTTTTGCAACAATACAATACCCCGGGCAAAACACATATACAGGAGTATTTGATATAGAAAAGAAGTTCATACACCCTGAATTTGATTTATGGTATTTAGTTGGAGGCTCTGGTAATGCAAAAAGTAAAGCTTCTGTAGAACTTAAAAGATTAAATTCATTCTTAAAACCTAATAGATATTTAAGAAGTGTTGAGAATCCACAGGTTCCGGGTATTCCTGGTTATAGTAAAATAATTCAAGCAGGATATTATGTAGATGAACCTATCTATAATAAAACTGGTGAAACAATTATAGGATTCAAAAACTTTGATAAGTATGCTAGCGTATATGTTGATGATAAGGATGTTATTTTTAGAGATTCATTAAATGAAATTTATCTGAATGAGTTATTTAAGCCAAGTGTTGGTAGATTCTCGTTTTTCCCTATTAGAGATTTTGATTTCGATTTCTATAGTACTGAATATGGTGGAATTAAAGAGTTAGAAATAGAGAAAAAATACTATTCTAAGTTTTCTGAAACTACTTTAAGTGGAGATACTAATTATCACAGACATATAGATACTGAAGATTTCTATGATAACTTTGAATTTGGTCAATTACTAGGAGTTCTGCAAGAAGAGGCTTCGTCTAATGATATAATTTCTGCGTCGGTAGATTCTGAATATAAAAGATTAAATGAAAATAATGTTAAAGAATTAACTACTGTTTCTAGAGTTACACCTACAATTAATAAATGGGTAATTAGTAATGGAGGAGTACTACCAGGCCAGGATGTTAGAGGAAGAGAGTATAGATTAAATGTAAATGATTCATTTGGATTGTTTTCATTTACACCTGCTGAAGACGAAGAAGAGAGAGATACAAACTCATTTACACATGAATGGTATTTACTACAAAGAATTCCTAGATATTATGGATTATATGATAAAAGCGACTTAAATGTTGTGTTTAGTTATTTCCCTACTCTATTAGACGTAACAAGTACTGGCCTTAAAAGTATAACTGAAGATTATTTTACAGAATACTTTGTTGTTGATTATCAAAACTACCCAAAGCTTGTTAATACTGGAGGAGATGACCCAATGGATGCAGTTGAATCTGGAATTGAAGGATTTTACAAATTAAATAGTGAGCTTTCAATACCAGAAACTGGAGTTGATGATTATGAAGCCTTTGGTGTTGATAAGCAAATTAGATATTCTGTATTTACTGATGGCAGTGATACTTCACATGCACAGACATTTTTTAGAGGAGTTAAAATTGTTATTAAAGAGAGAGTAGAAAATAAACTTAAGATTGATAATAATATACGTGAGATAAAGTTTAAGGAAAGTACAAAATATAATGATTATAAATTTAGTTGTGTTCTTATTCCACATGACGGCGAATATCCAAAAACTGTAAATGTGTCGGCTGAGACTCCAACTGCAATTCCTGGAATAAGCAGAGGACTTTCTGACATCGAGGTTATTGCAAATGAAAAATATAAACATATAACCTTTGTTATTTATGCTAAGATTGATGATGTATTGACATTAAACGGTAAATTTATTGATAGAACTGCACTGTATGCATTAAAATCTAAGTATAATACACTTGATGGTACTGCAACATTTAGGACTGCCGATGATATAAATATCAGGGGTGCAATTGACTTAAATGTAGGAACTTCTAATTTTGCTACAGGTATTATTAAAGGAGTTCCTGATGCGCTAGGACAGAGTACTGAATTTACAAAGGAAATTCAACCAGGTGCTGATGGTAAATTTGGCACACTTGAAGTTAGCTACTTAAATGGTTCAATACAATATACAATGGATGTATTAGGAGTTATAGATAATAATACACTTAAGGTTCAAAATATATCTCCTGCAAGTTCTCCGTTTTATATAAGTCAATCTACTATTGAGAAAGGTACTTTTATATACAGAGGCGGTGGATTTAATTATTATGAAAATAACTTAAACTCTTTATCATTTGCCGATATTGCTAAAAGAATGAATAGAGGTCGACATGATAAGATGTCATTTACTACTATTAAATCTGATGGCACTGTTGTTAATAATAATTTTACACTTGAATTATTTGCAGCTGAGAAATTAGTTGTTGCTAGATATTTAACATTTGTAGATTTATCTGAAAGACCTTCTGCTCAATCTAGAAAATCACCAGGCCATAGAATAGCTGTAAGAAGGCGTGCGGTAATACAGCCTATTTTTAGACACAGTGGAGATTACACTCCTAAGTTTACAGATGTAATAAAATTTGAAGACCCATTTAGTACTGTTACATATACAGAACAAACTATACCTGGCGGTACTACACTTCCTGGTAATAAAATTAAGAATGCACAAGTAAAGGGTAATGTAAGACATAAAAATACTCAGTTTAAGATTAATAAGAGTTTTGCTACAATTAGAAATTTATTTTATCATAGAGTTAATGAGTTAAATTCTGATGGTATTTTAGAGTTAAATACTAGAACTGCATTTCAACCATTATATCCACTTATAGGTGAAATTGCAATTAAAAATTCTAATTTCCAACTATTTAAGTCTAACTGGGACCCTAATTATTATAGAAGAGCAATTACTAAAACTCAAGAAAGAGGCGTAATAGGTACTAAGAATTCTACTGAACATAAAAGCTTTTATGGTTCTAAAATTATGAAGATACCTGATTCAGTTTTAATAGATGTATTTAAGAAGTTTGAAGTAAGCTCTCAAATAGAATTAGATAATATAAATATAAATGAACCTGATAATGAGTTTGATTTAGTATTTTTTAATGATGCTATAAATAATCAAATAATTATTGATATTTATTTAGAGAAAAGATTAATAGAATATCTATCATCAAATGGAGTTACTGAATTTTTTGAGTTATATGTAAATCCTGCTTTAGGTGTTGGTGATTTAACTACGCTTAAAGATGATGTTGATTTTTATATACGAGAAAATATACTACCTAGATTAAAAATTAGTGAAACTAATTTGTTTATATTAGTTTCAGATAATGAAGAGTTAAATGATAATACCGATACTCCATTAATTAATAGTGAAGTTTCTGATATTGTAAAACTTCAATCTGGACTTGCGACAACTCCTTCATTTAGAATTAAGAAGTTAGATAATTCAAATAACTTCAATTTTAGGCTGATATATAATACAAGACCAAGTGAGTTCTATTCGATAGGACCTAGCTTCAAAATAATAAAAATATAGGATGGCAAACATTACAATAAAAGAAATACTATCTGCAGACAAAGTATCTGAACTAGTAGATAAGGTAAATTTTAATTTTGACCAACTGCTAGTAAATGGTGGAGGTCCTGTTGGACCTAAGGGTACAACTGGAGATTCTGGACCTCAAGGTATTACTGGAACTAGATGGTTTACAGCAAGAGATATACGAAAAGTAACAGATGAGACTAATAATGATGTTGTAGGTAATGTTAATTTACCAGGATATGACGCTACAACTGCAACATATAATAGTGGACCCCCTACTCAATATCAACAACAGACTGGAACATCTACTGTTTCTGGTACTTCTAATTCTTTTGCATCCGATGGTACATCACTAAAACTAGGTTTGACATCAAAGCCTATTAGAGGAGGAGATTTATATTTAGAAGAAGATTCTACTGATGCAGCTAAAGACGGAAGAGTTTGGGAATATGATTCACTTACTGCTGGCTGGGTTTTAACTAACACAACAATTAGAGGACCAAAAGGAGACCAGGGAGACCCTGGAACTCAACAGTTTAATCGAGGAGTTGATGCAGTTGCAGATGATGTTGTTTATTTGCCTGCAGATACAGGAGGAAATGCAACAAAATTATTTATAGGAAATACTGTAACATTAAAACCAGATGGTTCAACTGCAGAAACAATAACTGACAGTACAATTAAAAACCATTTACCTGAAACTGGAAATTCAGCTGCAGCAATAACTGTACATGTTGGAAATGCAGGTGTTGGTGATAGAATAATATCTATGACGCATGAATCTTACTTAGCCGGTAGTAGTTCTGCGAACGCAAATTCAAGTTTATTAGGTAGAGACCCTCTTGCATATAGTAATCTTACAATGAGTTCAGGTGGTAATCTTATTATGCAAGGAGCATTTAGAAATAATAACGATGGTACAATACCTTCTATATCAATAAACGCTAAAGGTAATGTTGTACTTTCAACATCAACTAATAGTTTATCGTTAACGTTAGATTCATCCGATATAGAACATAAGTTTTCTGGTGGAAAGTTAAGAATTACTACAAGTGATAGTAATAGTGTTGGTATAAGAATTGGAGATGATGAGGTTAGTGGACTTTCATTTGCTAGGTTTGAAACAGATAATGCAAATGGATTTTATTTTGGAAGTACATCAAGTACAAATAAAAAGTTTATAGTTGATGGTAATATACATAGTTATAACTCTAATTTTTATTTACAGTCAACATTTAATACTACAGGTAATGCTCACCAGGTTTACTTAAAGACAAATGGTCAAGTAACAATTGGACCTAAATCTACAACACCAGTTCCTAATACTAACTCTGCTCTGAGTGTTATTGGTGATGGTGTTAAGTGGTTAGAAGTTCAAGGTTCATCAGGAACTACGGTGCAAAATAATGAAAATGAATTCTTAAAATTAAGAGGACCTGGTGCAAGTATAAACTCAGTACATGGTCAACATACTGCACTTATAGAATCTGTTGGTTCAAATGACCCTTCATTAACATATCAAATTAATAATAATTCTACATTTGATAGGTTCTCATGGTTGACTTCATCGGGTAATACTGGAAGTGCTAACTTTGAGACAATGGTACATACAGGACAAGGATATACTGGTCTTGGTAAATGGAGTTCTTCAGGAACAATGAGAAATCCAAATGCAGTACTACATTTAAGAGAAAATTCAGGCAACTTAAGATTATTATTAGATATTGACCAACCAGGTCAAGCACAAGACGCTTATGTATTATTTAGAGATACTCAGGAATCTGAATCTTATGCAGTAGGTATGAGAGACAATGCTGATATGTTTGGTATAGCCTTTTCAACTGGAACTGACGCTGATATGCAAGACACTCTACAAATTGCACTTGAAGGTTCTACTGGATTTGTTGGAATCGGTACTGATACGCCAAGTTCAAAATTACACGTAATGGATAGCATGAAAATTGACATAACTTCTGCACAGGCTGGATATGTTCTTTCTTGTTTAGACTCAGATGGTACTGTTGGTTGGATTGCTCAAACTTCTATTTCAGGTTCTGATGATGGAGACTGGTCAGTGGCTGGTTCGCAAATGTATTCTCAAGTTCCTGCAGTTGGTATAGGAAATACTTCACCAACATTCCCATTACATGTAACAGGTAATACTGCACTAGATGGACAGGTCGTTGTAGGTCAATCTACATTCTCTTCTTGGAATGGTGGTAATTATCAACTTGAAGTTTCTGCGCCATCAGGTACACAACCTAGACTTGCAATCGTTTCTGATGATGGTTTAGTTCCTTCTCAGTTAACATTTAATAGACAAACTAAATTTACACATATTGATACTTCTAGGTCTCAAGGAACTTTCTATAATAGAAATACTGGTACTGTAGATAAATTTACATTCCCTGAAATTGACGGTAAAGGTTCATTAGGTGGAGTTAATCAAGACGTTACAGGAGCTCGTGAGGCAACTGTAATGTTTGCAAATAAAGTAAATGGTGGTGGTATTTCTACGTCACAAGATGATTACCATGGATTTATACAATTAGATATGAGTAAGGTTAATTATCAGTATGCATTAAGTACATATAATAATCCTGGTCAATCGAGTACTCAAAATGATAGTTGGTTATTTAATGGAGATGGAACTAACTTTGATAGTAGAATTGAAATTGTTACAAATCAAAGCTACTTCCAGATTAGACCATTTAATAATAGATTATGTATGGTAGACTTTTCAATTACACTGAGAGTAACGACTTCTGCTTATACAATAAAATACTTTGCACTTGATTTTGGTGCAGGAACAGCTGCAGCTGAGGCTATGCTTCCTTTATCTACAGGTAAAGACAGTGGAGCTGGTACAACTTCAACGTATACAGGTAATAATTCAAATATGGCAGCACAGCACTTTTTACCTGGAACATTTGGATGGAGACAAGACAAATTTGAGACAACTGAATTAGCTAATACAACACCAGGAAACGCTGATTATGATAAGAGTATTTATGGTAAGGGTACAGGAACGTTATTTAGTAATACAGGAGGTGGAGACACGACTGGATATGGTTTGAACTTTATGGGTTGGAGGTTATCACCGAGAACAACATTCAGTACACCAATTAATACATATCCAACTGGAGCTGATGCTAATAGTTTTAGACTTCATCTTAACGCGCCAAACACAAACAATGTCCAATCAGATTCTGCTAATCAAATAGTAACAAGTACTTCTGCGTATGAAACTAGTTTTTATATAGATACTGAAGGTACTACATTTAATGGAAATGCAATTGTTCCTATTATATGGGCTAGAGTAGGAACTAATGTAGTCCAAGCGAAAACTGCTGCAACATTCTCTAAAACATTCGCACCATCTGATATAAGATTGAAAGAGAATTATGAAGTTATAGGAATTTCAACATCAGGAATACCTATCTATGTATTCAGTTATATTGGAGAAGCTGCAAGATACATTGGAACAATGGCACAAGACCTATTGAACTTAGGTAGAACTGATGCAGTAACCGTAGCTGATAATGGATATTATGCAGTAGATTATAGTGTAATAGATATTGATTTTGAATTATTAAAATAAATAAAAATGACAAAAAATAGTATACAATTAGAAAAGATTGAATTAGAAAAAATACATTCAATGATTAAAGAGTATAGACAGAAGTATGATGAGATTAATAATCTTGAAGAAACGTTAAAAAAATTAACAGAAACTAGAGAACAAATTAAAAAACAACTATCTGAAATTAGGAAAAAAGAAGATGATTTTGGTAAAGACCTAGTTAAGAAATATGGTAAAGGTAGATTTAATGTTAAAACCTTTGAATATGAATTAGAAAACGAATAACTAACAAAAACAATTAATTATGAAAAACATTTGGAAATATATTTTAGGAATTGGAGCCGCAATTGGTGGTGTACTATTTTTCTTTCTTTCTCCTACTGGGAATAAGAAGCAATTTAAGAAAGACTTAAAGAAAAGTAAAAAGAAAGTTAAAGATATTAAGGCTAAAACTAAAAAAGTTGAAAAAGCTAAAACTGCTACTAAGGCTAAAATTAAAAAGACTGACGCTAAAGTTAAAGCAACAAAGGCAAAAGTTAAGTCTACGAAATCGGCTAAAAAAACGATTTCAAATTTTGAAAAAAAATATAGAACTAAAAAATAATGAAGAAACTATTATTTTTACTGGCAACAATAATTTCGTTAAATTGTTTTGCACAAGATAAAATTGTACATATAAAGCAATCTGAATTAAATGAATTCTTTTTGGCTATTGATACTTTACAGCAACAAGATAGCTTGAAGACTATTTTAATTAGTGATTTAGAATTACAGCTTAATGACTATAAAACTTTAAGCTTACAGAATGATACAATTATATTATTAAAGAATCAAGAAATTACTGAGTTAAATACTCAAATCAACCTATACCATGAAAGATTAAAAATAACAGATAAGTGGTATAATAAAAGGTGGTTTGGTGTAGTTGTAGGAGTTGTTGGAACATCTACTGCAATATATTTAGCTGGACAAATATCAAATTAAATTAAATGGCAAGTACGTCAAAATACATACAAATAGACCCTCAGATATTAGTTGAGTATATCTATGAAGATTCTGCAACTTCAGGAGTTACAGGTGGGGAATATGAAACTGATAATACTGGAGGTAATGGTATTAGATGTCATGTTCTAACTAATGATTATACAAACACTAGATTTTTCTTTAATGAAGATAGCCCTCAAGCTGGAGTATCAACAGGTAATAAAAGAACACATTCTGCAGTACCTATTAATACTGATAGAAATAAATATGCGTGGTTAACTTTAACTGGAGCTTTATTCTATGGAGATTATGATTCAAATATAACTACAAACGCTAATTTATTAGCTCAGTTAACTGCTAACCCTGGGTTAAATGCTCCTACAAGAACTGTATCTTATGATACTATGAGAATTCATTTAGTAAATGGATTTGATTTTGCAAGTTTAGATTATGATGGATTTATATTTGAAGCTCAATTCGAATCACAAAATGGAACTCTTAATAATTTATGCTCTTTAGCATATTTGAATAGTAGTAATTTTGAAACGATAAACCCAACTCCTTTTTTAGTTGGTGAAAAACTTTATGGTAAATATATTGAAATAAAAATACCTTCAGTAACTTGGCTTGAGAATGAATTCTACAATGAACCTCCTGCTGATGCGACAAAAGGTATTGCATATCAACTTACAAATGCAAGTGGTCCTCTTAAAAATACAAACGTAACACTTTCTCTTAAATTTATAGGTAGTACTACAACTACACAAGGACAAAGATTTTTTAATACAGGCTCAGCAACTACAGCAACTGTACCAGGTACTGATGCATTTAGTGGATTAACTGCAAGCGTAGAAGAAGCTGATGATGGTGATTACTTTTTAATGCAAGGTTTATTTGATGGTATAAATTATGCAGACAAGATTGCAGAGTTAGAGCAACAACCAGATACTGAATATATTGTATTCCATGATATAAAAGTATTTGAGCAAACTTCTCAAGATTTTAATTTAACATCTGAATTTTCGTTTATACAAAAAGAAGATTTTGATAAAACATTTGCTTTTAGGCCTGTAATTAAAAACGCTAACTATGCAATTTCATATAGGATTGAATATGAATTAAGGTTATATAATAGAGCTGATAATTCTCAAGTTATTAAAAAGAGTTCATTGACTCGTAGAGATGTTAAAAAGTATGGTAAAAAGTTAAGTAGAATTAATTTAGGATTAGTACCAACTATTAGTAAAGTTTACAATACTATTTTAGACCAAACAGGAAAAGCAATAAGTTACAATAATCAAATGAACTTAACACTTGCAGTACCTAGGGGTGATAAACATATAGTTCATCAAACTCAATATGTAATGGGATTCAAAGAATCTGTAAACGTTTTAGCTAGTACAAATGGAATTACTAATGTATCTGGTAGTGCAGTTAGGTCTAGTAGCGCTACTGTACTTAAATTCCCATTAGGAAAAGCACCTATTACAATTACACCATTTGATGATTTTGTACAATTTAGATTTTATTTAGGTCAAGATTTATTTATGAACCTTACTGAAATTGGAAATTTATTTTTAACATTTAGAGATGATAGTGGAACTGAAGTTAAAATAAAAGAATATCAAGATGTAATGGCTAATCCTGTAAACAGGAGTGCAGGTGAATGTATATTTAAGATAGATAAAGAAAATTCTACAAAGGTTACAGGCTTTAATACTAGACAATACTTTATATCTAGTAAGAAACAAGCAGATAGTACAGAAGTTGTAAATAGAGGTGAAACAGAAAGTGCGGAAACTATGTTATATTATGGTACTTGGATATTACCAGGTGAAACTATAGATGATGAAGCTATTAAAGCCGCAGAAGCTGCAGCAGGTATTACAGAAAAAGGACAATACTGGAAATTCCAGAATGGAAACGGTACAATTTACTGGTCGAGAACTCCATCACAATTTAATGCAGATTTAGCATTTACAAGTATGCAGAACTTCAAATCACATAGAATACAGTATGGATGGCCAGCTGAATTAGACCCTAATATAATTATTGGAGTTCCTGGTAATGACAATGCATTAAAAGGATTAAATATAGAAAAACTCTAATATATGTTATTAAATGCTAGAAATAATTTATTTTCCTTTAACTTTCCAAGGAATTTTGTACCGGCTGATATTGCGCAAAAATATAAGCCTTATTTGAATAGGATTCCGGGTAATGTAATTCAAGAGCCTGTTGACTTTATTAATTACACTATTCAAGGTTGTAATTTTCCTTCGGTATCACAATCCCCAATTGAAACTAACGCTAGAGGTTCTAGTAGATTTCACAGAGCCGTTAAACCAGGTGTAGTAGATGATAAAACATTTACAATTACTATGCAACTTGTTGATGGATATGTAAATTATTGGATGATGCGTGATATTTTTGTAAGATATTATGACCATAAAGAAACTAGAGAACATTTCCTAGAAGATTTAGCATTGAACATTACAGATTCTGAAGGTAATGTTATAGTTACTGTTTTAATGATGTACCCTATTTTATTAGGAGTTGGAGAATTATCTATGAGTTTTGCTAGTAATGTTGCTGAATTTACTACATTTGATGTTGCATTTCAATATAATAGATTAAAATTAGATAATCAGATAACAGGCGGTTCTGTTAATGACCCATTCTTTAATGAAGATAATTTCGCTAAAGTTGATTCAATTACTAGAGAATCTGAGTCAACCGGAAATGTTGCATTCTTCAAATCAGGTAAATGGGGATTCAGAGATATATATGGAAGTGAACTAATTCCACCTATCCATAAAAGTGCCCTTGAAGCCTCTAATGAAGCTGATAAATTATTAGGTAATAAATATGATAAAAGCGATACTACTAATAGATTAAAAAATGTAAGTAAGGGGAGTGATGGTAGTGGTAATTATGATTCAGATAAACCTGCGTTTTCACTTTAATTAAATGTATAAGAGTAATAAGTACAATTGGTACCTGCCTGATAACGATAAACGATGTGATGAACTATTAGATAATTGTAGGTTTAGTTTACCAGGGGAACAAGGAACATTTCAAAGAAATTTAGCTATTGCATGTTGTAGTAAATTAAATACAGTTATTGATATAGGAGGGCATGTTGGAATGTGGGCTAGACCTTTCACTGAAAGTTTTAATAAAACTATTATATTTGAACCTATTAAAAATCATTATGAATGTTTACTTAAAAACTTAGAAAATGTAGATAGTAGTAAATATGTTACTAATAATATATGTTTAAGTGATAGTATAGGTACAGTATTAATGGAGAATACTAACTATAATACTGGTCAATCTAGAGTTATAGAAAATAATATAGGACAAAACTCATTACCTGTTGATTATGGAGGAGAAAAATTAGAATGTAGCTCAACTACACTAGATGCTTATTTCTTTGGTGGAATTTACAATGAACATATCGAATCAATAGATTTAGTTAAGATTGATGTTGAAGGATATGAGTATAATGTTTTAAGTGGTGGTATAAATGTGATTGAGAAATATAAACCTATTTTAATTATTGAAATACATGATAAAGGATTAATATCAGGAGGTTCTGGAGAAAAAGTTTTAGAGTTATTGTCGAATTGTAATTATTATCCAGTTCCAGTCAAAAGTTCATTACTTTCTTTTAATTTAGTAGGTGGTAGTAAAGAATCTATTATTTGGCATAAAAGGCAAAAGGATTTTATATTTTGTCATGAAAGTATGTATAGTGAAGTGTTGAGTAAGTATAATAATTTTTTTGAAAGAGATGATTTAGATTTACTTGGATTCTACAATATATAAACAAAGAAAACTATTATTATGGATAAGACTAAAACATTTTCAGAATATCTAGTTGAAAAGGAATACTTTTCACAAGAAGAGTTCGACGCGTTAAACGAAAATCTAAAAACTGAATTAACTGAAGAAGAAGAGGCTAAAGTTGACGCAGCAATTGATGAATTCGTTAAAGAGTATTTAGAAAAGAATAAAGGTATGAAAGAATTTAACGCAGAATTAACTAATGAAGGTTTATTAGGTAGTATCTTAGGTGGTCTTACTGGATTTGCCCTAGGAAAGTCTGCAGGTAAAATGATTGCTAAAGTTTTAGGAGTTCAGAAAGGTATATTTTATGATTTATTAACTAGCCGTTTAGTCGGTGCCGCACTAGGAGCAGCTCTTGGTAAAAGATTCTAATATGAATAAAATCTATATGGGAGTTGATTATTCAATTAATTCTCCAGCAATTTGTATTTTTAGAGATAATCGTTATTTTTGGCTATCACAACCTAAGCCAGAAAAATCAAAGAAGGGGTTAAAAATTCAAGAAGAAGTGGCAGAACTGGACGAAATTACATTAGAGTTTCAACCACCAGTTACAGACCCAGAAAACTATAGTAAAAATGATGTCTTAAAGATATCTAGATATAATGATGTCGCGGAAAATTTTTTATCACAGTTACAGTGGGCATTAGGGCCAGATAATAAAAAAATAGAAGTTGGGTTTGAAGGATATAGTTTTGGAAGTAATAGTAATAATCTGATTGATATTGTATCTGCAACAACTTGTTTTAAGGTTAAATTTTTATCTCGTATATCTAATGAAAAAGACATGAGAGTATTTGCACCTAGTACAATAAAGAAACACGCAGGCGGCGGACGATTAAAAAAGAGAGAATTATTTGATGTTTTCGTCGAAAATAGATTAGAGGACGAAATTTTAGAAAAAACTGACGTTTGGAAATTTTGCCAAGACCTTCAGCTCGGTCAGAAGGTACCAAAACCCCTTGATGACTTAATTGATGCCTATTTCACTGTAAATTGTTTAAGGAAAATTGAGGCCTAGGAAAACGACTCTGCACCTGTTACCCGAAAGCCGAGTATTATATGCAGCTTTCTAGCTTTTGTTTCAAGAATTAACAAAAAAACTCTAAAAAGCCCTAAACAATACGCAAAATAGTAATATAATATACATGAAAGACGAGTTTGGAATACCATCAATGAAATTATTAATAGAGCAATACAAGATTCTATATGACCAAAAGGGACGTACTAAAAGGTTTACATCTAAAGAAGAACTATTAAAATATAAACAAACCAGACAACCGTACGGACACACTTCTCATAAATACATAGAAACATTTCAATCTATAATAAATGACACAAACCCTAAAAGTATATTAGATTATGGATGTGGAGTAAGCCCATTATTAGATATGATTGAAAATGTAGAACAAAAAGCATGGTATGACCCTGCTCTAAAAAAATACAGCAAACTTCCTGAGGGTAAATTTGATTTAGTGTTATGTACAGATGTATTAGAACATATACCAGAAGATTTATTAGAAGAGTTTTGGACTAGTATACAAAGCAAATCTGATAAAGCTATTTTTGTAATATCAACACGTACTGCAAAGTCACTATTACCAAATGGAAGAAACTGCCATGAAACCGTAAAACCTACAAAATGGTGGTTAAAAAGAATAAAATGGATGTTTGGATATTCAGAACTTATTGAAGATAAACGCTTTTGTAATAATGGATTAGATAAACAACACGCAATTTGCATTAAAACTTTTA
>MDSZ01014030.1_pt1 | contig 16585 bp, 9 predicted proteins | sample 811201 | NCBI WGS metagenome assembly MDSZ01 (sample SAMN05326647, study PRJNA326480) | marine metagenome | isolation source: seawater | place: Indian Ocean: North | collected 2010
AATTTACAAAGCGGATTATAATGGCTATTACAGTGTTCGCCAGGAACAGTTTGTTACAGAAAAAGAAAAAGTGGCCGGTGAATGGCCTGATTTATATGGTGAGGTGATTGAGATCACCGAGTCAAATTACTTCTTCAAATTGTCTCAGTATCAAGACTGGCTCATCGAGACCATTCGCTCTAATGAGTCTCTCATTTACCCCCGATTCCGCAGTGCCGATGTACTTAATTTTCTTAAAGAACCCCTGAATGATCTCTGTATATCTCGCCCCAAGGAGCGCCTATCTTGGGGTATTGAATTACCCTTTGACTCTGAATTTGTCACCTATGTGTGGTTTGATGCATTGGTTAATTATATCACTTCCTGCGGCTACGGTACCGATTCTTTTTCAGATTATTGGCCGGCTGATTATCATGTAATCGGTAAGGATATTTTATCGCCCCCTCATGCTGTCTATTGGCCGATTATGCTGAAAGCGCTCGATTTACCCTTGCCCAAACATTATTTAGTCCACGGTTGGTGGCTCAGTTCAGGGAATAAAATGTCTAAATCGGAGGGAAAGGCGGTCAATCCACTCGATTTAATTGATACCTATGGTGCTGATGCTTTTCGTTATTTTGTTATTCGCGAAATGAACGTTGGCCAAGATAGTGATTTTGCCGATACGTTATTTCAAAGCCGATACAATTCAGACTTAGCCAATGACCTTGGCAATTTACTCAGTCGACTACTTAACATGGGGCATCGTTTCGCCGGTGGTCGCATTCCTGCTGCTTCAGTAGAAGAAGCAGAAGAGCGGGCCGTTTTAGATCACTGGGCTCAACTGAAAACCGACATTTTCGAATTGTACGAAACTTTTCATTTTAACAAAGCTCTGGAGCGTATTTTCTCCTTCATTTCAGAACTCAATAGATATACGGAATTGCGTGCTCCGTGGAAGTTATCAAAGTCAGAAGATAAAACCGACAAACTCCGCCTTGAAACAACACTAGCGTTTATTTCTGAGGGAATGCGTTTGTCGGCAATACTACTTCAGCCTGTTATGCCTACTGTTTCAGAAAAAGTTTTATCCTCATTAAATCAGAAGCCAGTAGAGCGTTTTGGCAATATGCTTGAATGGAGTCAGCAACTTAAAGGCGAGCCCTTTGGAGAAAAGTTGATCCTCTTCCCCAAGAAGGAATCTTAGATTATCATCTACATGTCATGAGGCAATAATTTAAAGAAAATAGCGAATATAAGCTTTTTCTCTCAGTTCAGTCAGCCATTTATCTGCAGTTTCTTTGATAATGGCTTGATTAAGTATATTTTCAATTATGTCACGCACTTCAGAGATTGGCTGAATCATGGATTCCTTAATCGCTTCTGCATAGAGGATAAAAACGGCATTATCGATTTGAATAGGTTGTGTGTATTCACCGGCATCAAGCTCAAAAGCGATTTCCACTAATTCTGAGCGTAGGTCATCGCGGCGCACCCATCCCCAGTCGCCATTTGGTCTGTTAAATTGCTTGTTACCGTATTGATTTACTAGTTGCTGTATGGATTGCCCTTGATCCAACTGATCGACAATTGTTTCAGCGCGAGCAAGGGTTTGATCTAGATTTTGCGTATCGTCGGCAATGAGGATGATTTGTTTGAGATGTATCATCGCTGGCTGATAGAAGCGAATTTTATGATTAATGTAATATTCTTCTATTTTCTCAGGGCTGACTTGAGTTAAATTTTCCCTCTGCCTAGATCGCATGACATTAACTGTAAGTTTTTTTCGAACCTCATCACGATAACTCTCTGAATTTTTACCGACCGATTCCAAGTAGGCTAAAAATTGTCTCCTATTCCCATTGAAATCATCCCGGATAATTGATTCGTACTCTTGGTCTATGTAGGAAGCTGGGATTATTAAACCAAGGTCCTCCGCTTCTTTAACAATCAGTATTCGATCAACAATATTTTGCAAAATATCTTTACTCAAATCACTGATCATAGATTGAAATTCACTTTCATTTTTGGCTTGTAAGCGCAATTTAGGAATCATTGGGTCTAGGGATTTCCTAACTTCCTCAAAGGTTACAATTTCACCTTCAGCGATAGCGGCGATACCGTTGCCCAATTGGGCATATGTTCTAGCTTCATTTTTTTGTTCCTCCATATCGACCGCGAATAGATTAGAACTAATGCAGGCAAAATTTATGCAGGTAATAAGGCATAGGACTGGACTTTGAAGGTTGGTCATAATTGGGGTCTCAGATTTTTGAGAAATTTTTGAATTTCCGATAATTTAAGTTTAGCCGACTTTTGGGTCAAGCGAGGAAATCGTGAACCAATTTTATAATACTCTTTTTCATTTTTGGCATAGGCGCAGATGAGTCGTTCCCCATCGCTTTTGATTGATTTTAAGCCCGCTTCTTCGGCAAGAATTCTAATGCTGTGAATTTTTGCCAACAAACGGACGGGTAAGGGCAAATCACCGAATCGATCGCTCAGTTCAACTTGTATACGGTGCAAGTCCTCGTTCTTCTTAGCCAAAGAAAATGCGCGGTGAAAATGTATCCGTATGCCCGCTTCCCCAATATAATTTTCGGGAATTGAGACCGTTACGTAATCAGAAATTGTTCGTTTTTGGTTGTTGTGAATAAAGGCTCTTGGTTTTTTCGATGCCATATTTCGCTTTAACTCATTAGGTGTGGCTTCACCATAAACAACGAAATCTAAAAGTACTTCAGCTGATATATGCTTTGATTGAGGCTCCTCATTTAATCTTGCTATACTTTCTTTTAGCAACTGGCAATAAAGCTCAAATCCAATGCTTGAGATATGCCCACTTTGCTCTGCCCCAAGTATATTTCCTGCCCCTCTCAGTTCTAGATCTCGCATCGCAATTCTAAACCCTGCACCGAGTTGATTGTACTGTTTTAATGTACTTAAACGCTTCTGAGCACTGTCCACTAAGGCGGAATGCCTGTGTAAGAATAAATAGGCATAGGCTTGCTTATTGAAGCGTCCTACTCGTCCACGGATTTGATAAAGTTGTGCTAATCCAAACCGATCAGCTCCTTCGATGATCAAGGTATTACAATTCGGAATATCTATGCCCGATTCAATTATAGTTGTGCATACGAGGACATCGAAATCGCCGTTAATAAATCCAACCATAGTTTTTTCTAATAATCCTTCATCCATTTGTCCGTGCCCAACCGCTATCTTCAAATCAGGCAATTGTTCGCTAAGACGGCTGGCTACAGACTGAATGCTTTCAACCCTGTTGTGCAAATAGAAGACTTGTCCTCTGCGATCTGTTTCTTTTCGAATTGCCACCTTGATTAATTCTAAATTATAGCTTTTAACAAAGGTTTGAATCGGTTTTCGCTCTAGAGGGGCCGTTTCAATAACACTCATCGATCGTGCACCTGAAAGAGCCAAATGAAGGGTTCGGGGAATTGGAGTTGCGGTGAGCGTCAGAATATCCACATTTTGTGCGATATCTTTTATTTTTTCTTTTTGCTTAACACCAAAGCGCTGCTCTTCATCTACAACAAGTAAGCCTAGGTCATGGAATTGTACATCCTTACTAAGTAAGCGATGTGTGCCTATGATTAAGTCAACTTTACCTTTCGATAAATCCTTCAAAATTCGCTTATTGCGTTGCGATGAATAAAAGCTACTAACACTTTCAATACTGACAGGAAATTCAGAAAAGCGCTCCATAAAACTTAGTTTGTGTTGCTGACATAAAACGGTTGTGGGCACGAGAATAGCAACTTGCTTGCCAGCAATTACTGCTTTGAAGGCTGCTCTAATGGCAACCTCTGTCTTACCGTAGCCAACATCCCCACAGATCAAGCGATCCATCGGTGCAGGCGACTCCATGTCACGCTTCGTGGCGTCGATCGCATCTAACTGATCTTCCGTTTCCGTGTATGGGAATTGAGCTTCAAAAATTGATTGCCAAGGATGATCTTTAGGGAAAGCAAAACCTTGCTCGTAGTTCCGTTGTGCTTGTACTTTTAATAGTTTCGAGGCATAGTCTAAAGTAGCGTGTTCAGCTTGTGTTCGTGCCTTAATCCACTGGCTGGAACCAATCTTCGCCAATTTCACACTGCGCTTTGAAAAACTCAAATAACGCGTGAGTAAATGTGCCTCCCGAATTGGAACATGGAGTAGCATGGAACTATCGAACTCAACGGTAATTACTTCAGAACGATTACCCTCAAGCTCGAGTTGACGTACCTCATGGAAACGACATAGTCCGTGTTGTAGGTGGATCAATAGGTCACCTTGAATTAATTCAGAAAAATCTAACAAGTGAAGTACTTGGGATGTAGGTTTTTTATAGTCAAGATTTCTCTTAATTGGGTTTTCACCAATTAAAGTAGCTTCTTCTAGCAATAGGAAACCTTTCTCAAGGGACTTGAGCGATGAAGTGGGCCTTATGAATGCTGTGTGTAATTGTTTTGATTCAATTAATTTTAATTGATTTCGTTCGATTCGGTCCATGAGATCAACCGTGTCCAATAAGAATTCTCGATTTAGTTTATTTTTGAGTGCGCAAAATATATTCGGGGGCATTTGGTCATTGAAATTTTCAATAAAAGAGTCAAAAACCTTTTGTCGCCGTGAAAGGGTGGACTCTTCATCTAAAAACTCCTCATTTTCTAATGAGGAATATTTTCGTGATTTATTTTTCTGATCTTGAAAGGAGAGAAGACGACCGTTCCCCGTTTGTATTTCAATTCTTGGTAAAGAATCAAAGAGAATGGCTCCTAAATCAAACTCACAAACGCCCAAAAGTATATCGTTAAAATTTTGGCGAAGACGAAAAATGTCCATCAGTGTTTTTTCTTGGGGACCACCGCGGGAAGAGGACATGCGATATGCATGTTCTCGCTCTAAAGATTTTGGATCATTCAGAAGCCAAGTGATCGGCTGATCAGGTAAAAAATCAGATAAAGTACTACTTTGGCTTTCACAGGCATAGTTTGGCGGGATACAGAGTGTATTTTCATTGCTAATACTCCTTTGGGAAGCAGGGTCGAAAATCCTAATTGATTCTATTTCATCTCCAAAAAAATCAATCCGGTAGGGCTGCTTTTGGTCGATTGGGAAAATATCGATCAGACCCCCACGAATAGCAATTTCTCCTATAGACTCACATGCGGCTTCTGCATCGTAGTTTAAGTCCTTCGTCAATATTTCAACTAATTCTTGAAAATCATAGGACTGACCTACTGATAGAGTACAGATATTCTCTTTGATCGAGGCAAGTGAGGGAAAGTTTCCAAATAAAGCTTCTGGCGTTGTCACTATGCAGTGAAAATCCTTCGGTAGGGATTGCAATTGTAGCAAGGTGGACAAGCGCTGTGCATTTCGTCTTTGCTTTATTTGATGATCAATCTCAAGGGGTGGGGATTCCGGAAAAGAGCTAAGCTTAAAGGTTGCTTTTGAATCTTTGAACTCAAGCAATTTAGAAAGTTGTTGAATGGTAATTTCAATGTCACTAGGTTTTGGCGTAAGCAAGCAAATGAGTGACGTGGATGCATCCTCAATTAAGGCATTGAGCATAGGTATTGTTGCCTCGGCAACAATACCGGTATAGAGTCCGCTATTATCCATATGTTAGGCTCCCTAGCTATATATTTTTTTTGTTGCATCGAGTGCGGCCTCAATCTCGGCTTGTTTGATTGATGTACTCGTACCTATTCCGAGCACCTTACCAGCAACAGATACTTCAACCGTATAAGATTTCTTATGGTCGGGACCGCAGTCTTTAATTCTTCTATAACGTGGAATATCTCCAGCTTTTACTAATTGAGACCACTCTTGTAGAGCTCCTTTAGGATTATCGAATTCTTTACGATCAAGAATACCCTCTAATTCAAATTGAAACGTGCTCAAAATCCATTTTTCAACGTTTTCCATATCTGAATCCAAGAAAATTGCTGCGACTAATGCCTCTAAAGTGTCTTCTAGCATATTGGCAGAAGGTACACCAAAATTTTTTTTGTAGGCAGGGCTGACTTTCATTAATTTGTCTAAGTTCAAGTCTATGGCTTTTTTTGACAGACTGCTGCCGCTAACAATTGAAGCGCGCATTCCATTCAAATCGCCTTCTTTAGCATTTGGATACTTTTTGAAAAGGTATTTAGAGATACAACTTGAGAGCAAACTGTCTCCTAAGAATTCAAATCTCTGATATTCAGTAGCATGCGTTTTTTGACTAGGGTGAGATAAGGCGATTTCTAGTAGTCGCTGGTCTCGAAAGCTATAGTCTAAGGTCGATGAATAATTGAGGCTCATTGTAAAAAATTATTTGAAAACAATATTACGGCTTGCGACTTTTTTAGAGAAAAGCATAAGCCTTATATAGTCATTTTATTACACAGTACAAGTAAGCTTCATAATTAATATTTTTCACCTTGCCAAAAGTAAAAAAACAAAATCAAAAACAAAGCAAAATATTTGTCTTAGATACAAATGTACTGCTTCACGACCCCCAATGTTTATACAATTTTGAGGATAATACCATCGCCATTCCGGTAGAAGTGCTTGAAGAACTCGATAAAAAGAAGTCTGCACCAGGTGAGCTTGGATTTTCCGCCCGGAAAATCCATCGCGATCTGCGATCCCTCTTTGACGAAGGCCTAGAGCTAGAAGATAAGCTTAAATCTGCTTTTCGCTCGGCCCTTTCCAGAAAATTACCATCCGGAGGACAGTTGATTGTCGTAATCAATGATTTTCTTATTAACACCAAGGAGAGTGAGAGTTTAAATCGCTTGAGAGCAACTTTGTTTGATTTAGATAAAATGGACAGTCGCATCTTAGCTTCGGTCTTTTTTCTCAAAGAAATCTGCAAGGAGGATCGAGTTGTTCTCGTTACCAAAGACGCTAATATGGCCCTCAAAGCTATTTCTTTAGGCTTAGAAGTTCAGGATTACATGAATGACAAAGTCTCGAGTAACCAGATGATTTCTGGTCTCAATGAGATCGAACTATCACAAGAAAATTTTGCTTTATTTATAGATGAGCACGGAATTGATTTGCCCCCAGAACAAACAAAAGAGCTTTCTATCAATGAATACGTTTACCTTCGCCATGAATCTTTTTTAGAGATTGCCAGATATAGAGGTGATGGTCAATTGGAAGCCTTGATTCTAGGAGAATCTATGGGGATAAAGATTCCCAAGGGAATCCGTATCCAACCCCTCAACAATGAACAGCGTATGCTCATGGATGCGCTACTCGATGAAGACATAAAATTGATTACTTGTCGCGGAAAGGCAGGTACTGGAAAGACCCTTGTTACTATGGCGATGGCACTTTACCAAACTCTAGGAGAGGACAACATTTATGAGCGAGTGTTTATCACTCGACCCCTAGTCCACATCGGCAAGGATACTGGAGCACTTCCTGGAAGTTTAGATGAAAAGATGGCACCTTACATTGCTCCTTTTTATGATAATTTAGAAGTTCTCTTTAGTAATCGGAAGCCACTCAATGAATCAGAGGATGCCTCATCAAATCCAACTATTGATAAAATCACCTCAAATCGAAAGAGGAAAAAAGCGATTGCAAAATTAGCCAAGCAGCCTCTAACCAATGATTCTGAAAATGATGATTCAGAAAAACCAAGAAAGCCCTACCAATTTTTATTTGATTACGGTATGGTAATTGTTGAGGCGATGACTTTTATTCGAGGTCGCTCCCTTGCTAATACAATTTTTATAATAGATGAAGCTCAGAACTTAACGCCACATGAAGCAAAGACTGTTGTCAGTCGAATGGGAGAGGGCTCTAAAGTAATCCTACTGGGTGATCCCGCTCAAGTTGATAGTATGTTTCTTGACGCCATGTCTAATGGACTTGTGCATACCGCACAAAGACTAAAAGGAACCGAGATTACTGCTCATATTGAATTAACCAAGGGCGTTCGTTCTGAGTTGGCTGAACTGGCTGCTGATTTACTTTGACATTTATTTGTCCCTCATACGCAATAACATGCGTTAATTTACTATGCGCTTTTTACTGACATCCCACGGATCTACAGGCGATATTTTTCCTGTAATACGCTTAGGGCATGCTTTGGTTCAAGCCGGTCATCATGTGCGCTTTGCTACAGTGAACCTATTCAAAAAAGACGTCGAATCTGCCGGTTTATGCTTCGTTCACTTGCCTCCAGATTGGGATCAAAACGCTTTTGCCGAAGCCATGCGTGATTTAACTAAATCAAAAAATTCAATTGATCTTTTAAAAATTATTTACTCAGAAGCAGAGCCTTTTCTAGATGATATCATTGAAATATTAAGACGTGAACTGGAAACCACAGATGTATTTGTTTGTAATTATATTTTTGGCAACCTCTGCCGACTTGCGCGCAAAATGGAAGTGCCCTGTGCAGTGACAACCTTTGCTCACAATGCGATTCCATCATATTCAAAATCTCCGATTACATTACCTCGATTTTTAACCCTACCGCATCTAATAAAAAAACCTTTCAATAAATTCTCATGGAAAATTGCCGATAAAATTTTATGCTGGAATATAAATCAAGTTCTTGGTGAAACATTGCGCCATAATGAAATTGGTCATGTGGATAGCTATTTGATTGATCCTGCCGATAAGATACTTGTTACCGTATCGCCTGTATTATTTCAACCCAAGCAATCTTGGAATGACTCTTTTACATTCACTGGCTACTTACGATGGCAAGCAGAAGAAGATCCAGAAAAGGAAAAGGCGCTAATCGAATTTTGTAAGGGTGAAAAGGTACCGATTTTAACTTTTGGCAGTGTGACCTTCGAAAAGACTCGCAAAATTATGCGGCGATTTTTAAAAAATTGGCCTGAAAATAAAAAAATTATTATACAGGCAGGTTGGGCACAGCTCACCATAGAACAAAGCAAAAAATCTATTTATACTATCGACAAGATTTCTCATGACCAACTATTTAAGTTCGCATCAGTAGTAATTCACCATGGGGGTGCTGGAACTACTGCTAGTGTTTTACATGCTGGAGTGCCTCAAATTATAATTCCGCACATTGGAGATCAAAAATTTTTCGCCAAAGAAGTAAAGCGACTTAGAGTAGGTCTCAGTATGCGCTTGTCCCGTTGGCCCGAGCAACTTCCTAGAGCGGTGCGTATCATAGAACGCAGTAAGCGACGATTTAAAAAAGCACGTGCCATAGCCGAGATCTTATCTAAGGAGAATGGGCCTGAAAATGCAGTTTTTGCCCTTGAGAACTTAGCGAAAAAGAAGAAATATAGTAATTAGTTAAGCGTAAAGATTTTAATTAATTCAATTATGTTGGTTAGTCTTTAAGCTTAAGTTGTTTTGAAAGGTTAATTCAATTGATCATTATGATTGTGCTTAGGAAAAACGGACTAATTACTATTCTTGGATTTTTCCTCATACATTCTTCGGCTCATCCCGTAACTACACCGATACGTGGATCTGCGAGTTATTGGAAAACAGATAAGTTTGGCAGTGCTTTCATAGAAAGGCAAAGCGACCTTATTTTCGGAACTACATCAGGAAATAGTTTCCTAACAATAAATCCAAATCCATCCAATAAAGAGCAAGAAATTGATGGATTTGGCGGTTCAATGACTCATGCATCAGCATATTTAATTAACAATCATTCTCTTCGTAATTCAATCATTAAAAAACTGTTTGATCCTCTTTATGACGGCGGGATCGGAGCAAATTTTGTACGAATTCCAATCGGTACATCAGATTATAGCTTAAACTGGACAACTACAACCTTGCCTGCAGGACCCTACGGTGGCCAGAATGACTTATCTCAAACGTTTGGCATGCATCCTTCAGGGGCATATTCGCCAGCAGGACCTTTTAGTGCTCAAGACGATGAATCCCGTCCACTTGGCATCAGCCCTTTTGCAGACCTTAATACTGATGATTTGTACACAAATCCAGCACATTCAATAGATAAGGATATCATCGAAGTGATACAGGATGGCTTGTCCTATAATCCTCACATTCGTTTGATTGCAGTTCCTTGGAGTGCTCCTACAAGATGGAAAACAGGTGCCAATCCATCTTTTGTTGGCGGAAGCTTGAATCCACAATACGAAGACGAATACGCATGTTATTTTGGGGACTTTGTTGAATTTTATCTTGGTCACGGTCTTAATATCTGGGCAATAAGTATTCAGAATGAACCTTTGAACGGGGGAAATACGCCCTCAATGGAAATGGATCCAATTCAAGCAGCTCGTATGGCAATAGAACTGGATAAGGAATTTACTGCTCGGGAATTAGAGACAAAAATTATCGCTTTTGAGCATAATATGGAAGATGATGAATACCCGCGTAAGTTCTTTAAAGAGCTTAAATCAAGCGAAGACGGACTTCTAGCATTGGCTCGCGTTGTTGGAACAGGATGGCATGTGTATGATGAAGATCAAGATGGTGACAATGAAATTGAGCGCATGGGTGATTTTCAAAATGAATTGCGTTCTAATCTTGGCATTGAAGGAATGAAAGCCTGGATCACAGAACGAACTGGGAGCAATCCAATCAGTTTCAGCGGTGATGCTTGGTGGTTTTGGAAAGAGGTCACCTATCCATCTTTAAAAAATGAAGCATCTGGAATTCTTTGGTGGAATTTCATGCTGGATGAAGAAGGAGGCCCCAATCTCGTTAATGGTAATATTTATCGCTCTCGAGGAATGTTTCAGCTAAATGCCGATGACAGTATCTCTAATACCGCAGAGGCCGCAATTATCGGACACTTTTCCAAATTTTTAAAACCGGGTTCATATATGCTCAGTGAGTCCGGAATGACTCAGAATATTTATTATTTAAGTTTTGTAAATCCAGATGGATCTATCGTAGTAGTGCTAAGAAGCGATAATTGGCAGAGTCGTAAAGTGGAAATACAAATGCATTCTAAATCAATTGAATTAATGTTGGACCCAAGCAGCTTCGCCACCCTAATCTTTGATCAACCCGGATACAGCGGGTGGATCTCTCAAATATCAAATGGACAATTTGAGAACAATCTTGGTGAGCAAGATGATCTTGATGGTGATGGCCTTCCCAATCTTCTTGAATATGCACTCGATACAAACCCTATGCATCCTAATGCAGAACCTCCGCTTTCTTTAAACTATAATAAAAGTTTAGGTACCTATGATTTGAACTTTCATGTTGGTCTATACGCTGAACATATGAACTACACGGTCAAAACGAGCCCTGATTTAAATATTTGGGAAATAGTTCCATTTACAGAAAATCTAATTCCAGGAACACGGTATGAGCAGCGAATTGACAGCTTTGAGGAGGGAGAGGGGACAAGATTTTTCCAACTACTGGTGAAAGAATTGTAAAATGGAGCATACACGACTAATAATGACCTTTTGCACAAATACAAAAATTTAACACGTCAGCTGATAAATAGGACAAAGAAATACCCGTTCTTTTTTGGTTTGCTATTTTAGTCGCACGAGAGAATTAAAAGCAAAAAAATGGCTGCTCAGGCTGGGATCGAACCAGCGACCAAGTGATTAACAGTCACCTGCTCTACCGCTGAGCTACTGAGCAACGATAAAATCTTGTTTTAATTGTTGGCTATTAGGTTCGAAAAGAACCTATAACATGAGAAATAAAACAGATGTAACTTACAAGACAGATAGATTTAGCGTTTTCAAGAATAAAAATAAATCTTTTTAATAGTAAGAATTCTAATAAAAGAGACAATATTATATAGCTTAGCAATATTTGCCCGCATTACTAAACTATTTTTGAATAATTTGTAAGTTTGGTATTAAAACTGCTATATTTAATTTATACTATTTACTTCTCCCACCTTGTGGGAGATGGGGTAATAAATAAAGTAGATAATAGTGGCTGGGACTTTAGGGGTAGAGTCCCAGCCTTTTTACTAATCTATCAAATATTATGCTCCATTTTTTTTAAAAGGAGTGATTAATAATTAATATCTTAAAGGTTTCAAACTCTAGCAATGACAAGCCTAAGTTAACAAAGCGACCACTTAGGCTTATTTGAGCTCAACCTAATCTATTAACGGCATTAATAGGCTTATTACTTTACTTGCATCAAGAATTGATGAATCTGAATCGTCTGTAATTTATTAATTAGATGCTAACAAACTTGCATTGCGTGCATTGTTGCTGATAGCCGACCAGCTCTTGGCTTTAACCAAGTCAGTATTAACAATCCAAGAACCACCCACAGCAATTACAAACTTCTCCTTTAGATAGTCAGCCATATGAGATTGATCGATACCCCCGAGGGGTATGAATTGAATTTCCTTGTGTGCGTAGGGTGCATAGACGCGCTTAAGATAGCGCAAACCTCCAATCATTTCAGCTGGAAAAAACTTAAAGATATGATAACCCAGCTCAACACCTAAGCCTATCTCACTTGGAGTTGCTACGCCGGGGACAAATGGTAAAGCTTCTGCTTTAGCAACTTCAAGCACTTTAATACTTAAGTTTGGAGCAACTGCAATTTGAGCCCCGGCATCTCGCACTTGTTTAACTTGATCGCATTCAATCACGGTTCCTGCCAAAATATTCATTTCTGGATATTCTCGATGGCTAAGACTTATCAATTCCAAGGCATTACTGGTCCTCAAAGTTATTTCGATCCAACGAATTCCACCTTCTAAAAGTGCCTCAACAATCCAGGGCATCACTTCTGTACTCGGGCTAGAAACAGTAGCAATAATTCGATTGCTTGAAAGTGAACTGCGGAGAGAATAGCAAATATCAGTGTTCATAAATTGAATCAGAAATTATATTAGTTTTTTCGTTAGCAGGCAAATCTTCCTGAGTTCCTTGATCCAGGTAATAACAAGGTTGCAAGTATTGTACCAATTTTTTCCAGTAATCACATTTCAATTTAAGGGGAATTGATAGTTTTCTTCAGATAAAACTTTTTACTCAAAGTAAGCAGAAGTGCATTGAATATCTTCAGATCGCTTGCCCGAGGAGTAGGTTTTGCATGCGGTAATAATCCAAAATGACTCAGGCCATTTTGTTAATCCCTCAACATGACTTTTTGGCAGAAGAAATAAAGTACTTAGATATTCAGGTAAAATCATGAATGGGTTTAAAAATAAATCAAAGCTATTGCACAACCTCAAAAGGGTATACCTTAACGTGTGTTTGGTGACAGGCAAGCACACTTTCTGGAGCTTGCGCATTAAATTCAATGCCATTACTATCAAATAGACCTGTACTGTATTCCATCAGTTTCGGGCGATTCAATTCATAAGGTAGATGGCTGAGCCTGCCTGTGATTAATTGTTTTTTTCGATAATTGTAGCTAAAAAGGCGATAGCGTTCAGTTAGAAAATACTCTAAAGAATTCTTATTTTGCGAAGGTTTAAAACAATGTTCATCGTGAGTCCAAATAAAAGATTCCTCTCTTTTCTTGCTAAAGCTATTTTTGAGGAAGCGAAGCCCGTAAGAAACATGTGGTGCATCATCGCCAAAATCCCGATGGAGATCTGTATAAGCAAAGCGGTAGTTTAAATGAAAAAAAGTCCGAGCAATCCAATTGCCCAAAGAGTTTCTTGTATCCAGTGAAAAAAACCAAACCCCTTTTCGTTGCTCTCGATCATAAACATATGTTCGAAGGTTAACTTCGATAAAATTTGAAATGGGTGGAAAAGCGGGAAGAAGAGTAGGTCTGAGCTTTCGCATCTGAAAAGGGATAATTCCTATCCAAGCTGAACCCCCATAATGATCGATACTAAGTTCATCTGGGATATGCTTTCTAATTAAAGAATCTGGAATCCGCCAATGCAAAAATAACAGGTCATGCCATTCTTGGTGCATTAAAGCTACGTTCGTAAGACTTTTAAACATTTATACAGACTAATAAAGAAAATTCTTATGACAAATGATTTGACGGATTTATAGATTAGTGACTTAAAGAATATTTTACTTGGGGCATTAGCTCAGTTGGTAGAGCGCTTGCATGGCATGCAAGAGGTCAGCGGTTCGACCCCGCTATGCTCCACAATTTTCTGTATCCCATCAAAACAATCATTACGAAATGCTATGGATACGAAATTTTCCGATCTTGGGTTAAGCCCTCAATTACTTAAAGCCATTGAAGCAATGGGCTTTGAGCAACCTTCACCCATTCAGGCTAAAACGATTCCACCTATTCTTGAAGGGCAGAATATTGTTGGATTATCCCAAACTGGATCTGGCAAAACTGCTGCTTTTGGCTTACCTTTACTAGAGAAACTCAAGCTAGAAAATAATTATGTACAGGCACTCGTTCTCTGTCCAACCCGGGAACTTGCTGTGCAAGTCTGCGAAGAATTACAACGCTTGGGATCAGTTTTAGAAAATTTCTACGCCACCTCGGTTTATGGTGGTGCGCCTATAGATCGACAGATTAGGTTCTTGAAGAAGGGAGTACATCTTGTTGTGGGTACCCCAGGTAGAATTATCGACCACCTAAAGCGGAAAACATTGAAATTAGGAGGCGTCGAATTATGCGTGCTGGATGAAGCCGATCGCATGCTTGATATGGGCTTTAAAGAAGACATGGAGAAGATTCTAGATGCCTTGCCCGATGACGCACAAAAGTTGTTTTTTTCTGCAACTATGAATAAGAGCGTACGCGCTTTGATAAAAGCATTCAGTTCCGATACGCAAACCATTGAAATTGAAAAACGAACACTCACAGTTGAGTCGATCGAGCAAATGTACTACGAAGTGCGAAACCGTTCAAAAATTGAAGTACTTAGTCGTTTGCTCGACATGGAAGTTGAGCCAAAGGGAATCATATTTTGCAATACGAAACAAATGGTCGAGGAAGTTTGTGAGGTATTGGCTTTGCGCGGCTATATTGTCGATCGCATCCATGGTGACATCACTCAAGCAAATCGAGAACGAGTAATCAAGCGCTTTAGAGAGGGTAAAGTAGAGCTTTTAGTCGCAACCGATGTTGCAGCCCGCGGCCTAGATATTGAAGCGGTAGGGATTGTCTTTAACTATGATTTGCCCTATGATCCTGAAGACTATGTGCACCGTATAGGGCGAACAGGTCGTGCCGGCAATGAAGGCAAATCTGTTACATTTGTTTTTGGAAAAGATATTCATCGTTTAGAATTAATTGAGCGCTATATTAAACAGCCAATTCAACGGATGAGAATTCCAAGCCAAGAAGAGGTTGAAGGAAAATTGGCTGATTCAGTTATTATAAAAGTACGCGAATTATTGGAAATGAAAAATTTTGATAATTACGAGCACATGTTTGATCGTCTCCTAGAGACTGGAAACAGTGCAAGCGATATCACTAGTGCCTTATTGCATCTGCTTAAAAAACAAGATTCTCGTGAGCGAGAAACAATTACAGAAGATAGCGAACCCTTTTCAAGCCGTCCGCTTAAACACAGTAGGAAGGAATCGGATGGTGGACGTTCAAGCAGAAAACGAAAAAGTCGTTTTAAGCGCTTTGGACAATCTAGGCAATCTTCTCGTTCTAAAGATAAATCAGTAAATTGGAGCGATGGTTTCAACGAAAGTTCTTCTCAGCCTAAAAAGAAACGCTCTAAGTTGCGCAAAAATAAGGGTAAACCTAGGCGTGCTCGACGCAAGCAGCTTTAAACATATTCTCTACAGCGGGGGTAATATAAAAGTCATTATACTAGGGCATAAAAATCTCTTTCAGCACGCTTATTGGACATAATATATATTGTGCGGGATTTATATTATGTCCTTCGCTATTATTCGATACTAAATCCATTCTATAGTTAGAAAAGTATATAACTTCGTATAATTTATTCCGTCACTGATATATATAGTTAAACTATTAGAATAAAACGTTTGTATATACGAAGGCATTTTTTTTTGATATATCCATGTTGTCCCTTTACCGATTATTTTTCAATTGCCTATACGGGTCTATTTTATGTTTTACTACACTCAATCCTGTCTTTATACTGGAAGCTCAACAACGTGCTCGTCCTCACATCGATGAGAGGCTTGGATATAAAACTATTCTCACTGATAAAGATACGCTTCTCCGAGGTGTCAGCTTAGCCTTTGATGGTGGAGATCCTTTCGGTAGTAAACCAATCCTTATGCCGGAGAGAGCCTCTTTTATCGCTTTAAAGTCAACTTATGGATTGAATGCTGTCCATGTCTACCTTGAAGGCAATTCAAGCACAAATCCTAGTCCTGTAGGTGTCTCGTTAAAATACGCTGACGAATTGGTTGCCCTCACGCGCGAACTTGGTCTTTATTTAATTTTAACTATCGGATGCAATGGGGAAAATGGCACGATTCATTCTATGGATAAGGCCTTTGAATTTTGGACGCTCTATGCAGATCGTTACAAAGGAGAAAGCCATGTTATTTTTGAGGCCCATAACGAACCAGTGGGTTGGACACTAAATAATTTCACACAGGAAGATTGGGAACGTCAACTTAACCTTTATCTGCATATCCGTAACTTAGCTCCAGATAGCTTAATCCTTCTTGGTTCATTTATGTCTTTTTTTGATCCAGGGGGCACTCCTACATATGGTTCTCAATGGCTGGAATCCCAAGGTGTTTCTTGGGATAATGCTGGTTTTGCA
>MDSZ01237097.1_pt1 | contig 16582 bp, 16 predicted proteins | sample 811201 | NCBI WGS metagenome assembly MDSZ01 (sample SAMN05326647, study PRJNA326480) | marine metagenome | isolation source: seawater | place: Indian Ocean: North | collected 2010
CGCGTTACCGGAAACGGACGTCATGTATCTTAGCTGAGGCTAGGACGCTGAGGGCTGGCTTTCATGCACGCGACGCAGGTGGACAAAGCCGCGAGCAAGCTCTAAACACGGCGTCTGATTTGAGATGTCCCCAGAGGGAGCCAGACCATGGCACATAAGAAAGCAGGCGGTAGTTCGCGCAACGGTCGTGACTCAGAAAGCAAGCGCCTCGGCGTCAAGCGCTTCGGCGGCGAAGCTGTCACCGCTGGCAATATCATCGTGCGCCAGCGTGGCACCAAGTTCCACCCGGGCGCCAACATGGGCCTGGGCCGTGACCACACGCTGTTCGCCCTGTCCGATGGCTACGTGAAGTTCCACGTCGGCCAGCGCGGTCGTTCGCTGGTGTCCATCGTAGACGAGAACCCGAACACCCCGGCTTCGAGCAACAAGAAGATCGGTGCACCGACCGCGACGGCCAAGGCTGCTGCTGCGGTTGCCGTCGCTTCGGCCTCGGTTTCCAAGAAGGCCGCGAAGGCACCAGCAGAGGAAAAGCCTGAAGCCAAGGCTGGCGGCGCGCCCAAGGGCCTGCTGAAGAAGGCACCGGCCAACGCTGACGACCTGAAGGCGATCAAGGGCCTGGGTCCGAAGGCTGTCGAAGCCCTCAACGGCGCAGGCGTCTACATGTACGCCCAGCTCAGCGGTTTCTCTGAAGCCGATCTGGAGTGGCTCGCTGGCGAGACTGGCCTCGCGGCGTCCAAGCTCGGCGACTGGTCTAAAGCTGCCGCCGATATAGCCTGACGACAGACACCGCACCGCGGTTCGGACTGAGACAAGATATGACAAAGCCCGCAGCAATCGCTGCGGGCTTTTTTCTTGGCTCGAAAAGGGCGCTGCCGCGACGCGGTCAGTAAGCGCCCTCGAAGTTATTGAGGTCCATGTAGGTCGAACGCACCTCGGTGTAGCCTTCCAGGGCGAAGCGGCTGTTCTCCCGCCCAAAGCCACTCTGCTTGGACCCGCCGAAGGGTAGATCCGGCGGGCAGATGTTGTAGGTGTTGACCCAGACCGAGCCAGACTGCAGCTGGTCGGCAACCCGGTGCGCCCGGGCCATCGACGTGGTCATCAGGCCCGCGCCCAGCCCGAAGAAGGTATCGTTGGCACGGCTGACGGCTTCGTCCTCATCGTCGAAGACCAACACCGACATCACCGGGCCGAAAATCTCCTCGCGCACGATACGCATGTTGTCGGTGCAGCCGGAGAACACGGTCGGCTCGACGAAGTAGCCGTTCTCGAAACCCTGCGGCCGGACCCGGTTGCCCCCGGCGGACAGGGTCGCGCCCTCGGCCTTGCCGATTTCGATGTACTCCAGAACCTTGTTCATGTGGGTCTCGGAGATCAGCGCACCCACGTGCACGTCGCGGTCCATGGGGTCGCCGACCCGGATGCTCGCGGTGCGGCGGACGACTTCGGCGAGGAACTTGTCGGCGATCGAGCGGTGCACGAACACCCGCGTACCGTTGGAGCACACCTCGCCCGCGGTATAGAAATTCGCGGACAGCGCCACGCCGACCGCATCATCGAGGTTGGCGTCTTCGAACACGATCAGCGGTGACTTGCCGCCGAGTTCTAGCGTTACCTTCTTCAGCGTATCGGCAGACTGCTTGATGATCAGCTTGCCGGTGTTGACGCCGCCGGTCAGCGACACCTTGGCGACCCCGGGGTGCTCGCACAGCGCGCGGCCGATGGTTGCGTCACCCTGCACGATGCTGAACAGGCCGCTGGGCAGACCGGCTTCGGTCAGGGCGTCAGCGATCTCATAGGCGACCAGTGGAGTTTCCTCGGACGGCTTGTGAATGAAGGCGTTACCCGCGGCCAGCGCCGGGGCCGCTTTCCAGCACGCGATCTGCGTCGGGTAGTTCCACGCGCCGATCCCGGCACAGACCCCCAGCGGCACGCGCTGGGTAAAGCCGACCGCGCCGGGGTAGGTGTGGAAGGTCCCCGGCATATCGCGGGCGATGCCGCCGAAATACTCGAGCGCGTCGGGGCCGGAGGGCACGTCGCCGCTCTCGGCCTCTGCGATGGCCTTGCCAACGTCCATGACCTCGACCCGGGACAGCGCCTCATTGCGGTCCTGCAAGATCTTCGCAGCGCGGAGCAGCACCCGGCCACGCTCGGTGCCGGAAAGGGCGGCCCAGGCCTTCTGCGCTTCGGCGGCCTCGGCGATGACCTCATCGAGCTGTTCGAGCGATGTCGGTTCGATCTTTGCGATCACTTCCCCAGTGGCGGGGTAGCGCTTGTCGAAGGGTTCGAGGCCCGAAGGGCGGGGCTGTCCGCCGACATAGGTGTGCTTGGTGATCATCGTCGTAGTGCTCCCGCAGACTTGTGTTAGCAGCGGTGTAGCATTGGCGCGCGCGGCGATGCCAGCGCTTTCAGGCCCTATTTCAGGCCTGGCGGCTGACCCGCTGCAGCACGCGTCCCAGCGCGAAAACAATAATGGCGGCAAGCGCGATGGTGACCGGACGCCGGAACAGGATGGGGCGGATCACGTTGAACCAGGGATCGGTCGGGTTTGGCAGCCAGAAAAACAGCTTTCGCTCGATAAACACCTGAAACAGGTCGAGGCTGAAGGCGTTGGTCTGGAACCAGATTTCATCGACCGAAGCACCCAGAACCTGCGCCGGCCCCAGCACCACCACCCCGATCAGGAAGGCGATGACCGACAGCACCAGCCCGAGCAGGCCCAGCCCCTGGATCGCCAGTGCGAGCCAGCCGAGCAACCGACCGCGCAGGCTTGGCCCTGCAGCAGTATCGACAACGGGGTCAGGGATCATGTCCGCCAATCCAATTCAATCAAGCCAGTCCAGTCCGATCAGAAGAAGATGTCGCGGCCAGAGTCGCGACCGGTGTAAAGCGACGCCACCTGCGCGGCGTAGCCATTATAGAGCTGGGTCTCCATCTGCTGGCCCCGGCGGCCGATATCCCGCTCGGTGGCCTGCGACCAGCGCCGGTGCGGCACCTCCGGGTTTACGTTGGCGAAGAAGCCGTATTCGGCCGGCCCTGCGGTCATCCAGAAGGTCGTCGGCTTTTCCGCCACGAAGTCGATGCGGGTGATGCCCTTGTTGTGCTTGAAGCCGTACTTCCACGGCACGGTCAGCCGCATCGGCGCGCCGTTCTGCTTGGGCAGCGGTTCGCCGTACAACCCCGTGACCATAAAGGCGAGGTCATTGGTGGCTTCGGCCAGCTCCAGCCCCTCGACGTAGGGGAAGGGCCAGCGGCTGCGGTACTGCTGCCGGGCTTCGTCGGGGCGGAGGAAGGATGTCAGCCGGACGTATTTCGCATCCGAGGTCGGATCGGCCATCTTCACCAGCTCGCGCAGCGGGAAACCCGACCACGGCACGACCATGGACCACGCCTCGACACAGCGCAGGCGGTAGACGCGCTCTTCGAGCGGCATCTTGCGCACAAGGTCTTCAAAATCGAGCGTCATCGGGTTGTTGACCAACCCGCCGATCTCGATGGGCCACGGCTCGGTGGTCAGCTTCTGCGCGTTGGCAGAGACCTTCTTCGACGTGCCGAATTCATAGTAGTTGTTGTAGGTCGTGGCGATCTCGTAGCTGGTCATGGGACGGCCATTGAGCGTCGCGGCGTAACTCGGGTTGCGATCAACCGGGTAGAGGTCGCTGGTATCGGCACCGGCCGGCAGACCGCCACTCAGCGCCAGACCGGCACCGAGGGAGCCGATGCCCAGAGCCTTCAGGATGTCGCGGCGGTTGCGGTAAATGCTCTCATCGGTTGCTGCACTCTCTGGCAGCCACCAGTCGGGCCGGATGATGGGTGTCATGGGCCGAATTCCCCTGTCCTGTCGCATGCGATGTCTGACCGATAACATAGACCATCGGCGGGGAAAGGCGACACAAGCCTGCGAACGCTGGCTCACAGCTGAGTGATGCTGGGTCGAGGCTGTGTCCTGAGAATCAGGGGATCAGGGGATCAGGGGATCAGATCATACCTCGGGGTCATCCAGCCCCAGCGAGCGGTGCGCCGCCGTCAGGGTGTTGGCGAGCAGGCAGGCGATGGTCATGGGGCCAACCCCGCCCGGCACCGGCGTGATGGAACCGGCGTGGCCGAGGCACTCATCGAAGGCGACGTCACCGACCAGACGGGTCTTGCCGTCGTCTTTCAGGATGCGGTTGATGCCAACGTCGATCACACAGGCGCCGTCGCGCACCCAGTCGCCGCGTACCATCTCCGGTCGGCCCACGGCGGCGACCAGAATATCGGCGGTCTTGCACAGCGCCGGCAGGTCGCGGGTGCGTGAATGCGCGATGGTGACCGTGGCATTGGCGCCGAGCAGCAGCTGCGCCATCGGCTTGCCGACGATGTTCGAGCGGCCGACGACGACGGCGTTCGCGCCGGAAATGTCGCCCAGCGTGTCCTTGATTAGCATCAGCGAGCCCCAGGGCGTGCAGGGAATGATCGGCTTGGCATTGCCGGTCGCGCCGATCGAGAGGCGCCCGACGTTGACCTCGTGGAAACCGTCCACGTCCTTTTCCGGCACGATACGGGCCAGCACGGCGTCGCTGTCGATATGCCCGGGCAGGGGCAGCTGCACCAGAATGCCGTGGATTTTCGGGTCGGCGTTGAGCGCGTCGATCAGGGTTTCAAGCTTGGACTGCTCGGTGGTCGCGGGCAGTTCGTGATGGATGGACTCCATGCCGGCTTCGGCGGTCTGCTTGACCTTGTTGCGCACGTAGACCTGACTGGCCGGGTCTTCACCGACGATCACCACAGCCAGACCGGGCTTGACGCCGTGGCCGCTCATCAGGGCATCGGCGCCGCCCTTCACACGTTCGCGCAGACCGGCCGCAAAGGCCTTACCGTCGATCAGTTTCGCTGTCATGGCGCTGTGCTCCTAGTTTCGATCCGGCGGGTGCGTGGCGGCTACTGCGGGCAGGCCCCGCCCTCGCCCATGCCTGAGCGGCACTCCCGGATATGTTCTGGCGCGACCATAGGGCGCAGGCAGGCACCGGCAATCGCTAAAGCGACAGCCTCTGGCGAAGACCGGCCGCTTTTCCGGCCATTCCCCTAGCCGAGCATGATTTGGCGCGCCCAGGTTCTAACGAAGGTCTGCAGCAGCCAAAGCCCGCCGAGCAGAACGATGGGGGAAATATCGATACCGCCGTAGCGGGTCGGGATCACGCGACGGATCAGCGACAGTATCGGGTCCAGCACAGAGTGCAGCCCGACGTAGATCTGACCCACGACCGGGTTGAAGGCAAAGCCCACGTTGAACACCCGCAGCCAGCCGATGACGATGTAAACCAGCAGGATCAGGTTCAGCACCCGAATGGCGAACTGCAGAGCTTCTGCGATGGTAACGAGGGTTGCGACGAGCATTGTTTCCCAGCCTTAATAGAGCGTGTGGGGGCACATATGGGCTAAATCGACCCCGATTTCGAGGGGTTTCAGGCGGCTTGCGACAGGCTCAGGCGGTCCCAGGTCGCCTGCAGCGCTGCGACCAGCTGGTCCATGTCTTCATCCGTGTGCATCGGCCCGGGGGTGAAGCGCAATCGCTCGGTCCCGCGCGGCACGGTCGGATAGTTGATCGGCTGGACGTAGATGTTGAAATCTTCGAGCAGGATGTCCGAGGCCTCGCGGCAGCGGCGCGCGTCCCCGACCAGCACCGGCACGATATGGCTTTCCGACATCATGAACGGCAACTGAGCGGCGCGCAGCTTGCTCTTCAGCGTCGCGGCGCGTTCCTGCAGCCGCAGGCGTTCCTGCTGGCTGGCCTTGAGGTGGCGCACAGCCTGCAGCGCACCGGCGGTCAGCGACGGCGGCAGCGCCGTGGTGAAAATGAAGGCCGAGGCATAGGAGCGGACGAAGTCGACGATATCGCTGTTGGCCGCGATATAGCCGCCCATGCAGCCAAAGGCCTTGGCTAGCGTGCCTTCGATGACGTCGATCCGGTGCGCCTCCTGATCGCGTTCGGATACCCCGCCACCATGCAGGCCGTAGAGCCCGACCGCGTGGACTTCGTCGAGGTAGGTCAGTGCGCCGTATTTTTCCGCAAGGTCGCAGATGGTGCCGATTGGGGCGAAATCGCCTTCCATCGAGTAACAGGACTCAAAAGCGATGATCTTGGGGCGATCGGGGTCGGCCTGACGCAGCTTGGATTCAAGATCGACCATGTCGTTGTGCTCAAAGATCACCTTCTCAGCGCGCGCCCAGCGCATCGCCTCGATCATCGACGCATGGTTCAGCCGGTCGGAGAAAATCAGGCAATCCTTGAGGTTTGCGGCCAGCGTGCCCAGCGCAGCGAGATTGCTGACGTAGCCGGAGGTAAAGATCAGCCCGGCTTCCTTGCCGTGCAGCTCCGCGAGCTCACGCTCCAATTCCACGTGCAGCTGGTTGGTACCGGAAATATTGCGCGTGCCACCGACGCCCGCTCCCTGCTCCAGCGCCGCATTGGCCATGGCCTGCTGTACGCTGACGTTCTGACCCATGCCCAGATAGTCGTTCGAGCACCAGACGGTAATCTCCCGCGCCTTCCCGGTCAGGGGATCACGGTAGACCGCCTTGGGGTGCTTACCCGACACACGCTCAAGGTTGGCAAAGACGCGGTAGCGCCCTTCCTTGTGCAGCGATGACAAGCGATCGGAAAAGAATGAAGCGTAGTCCAAAACCGGTACTCTCAGTGTTTTTCTCAGGCGGGCCACCGGTCCTTGGTGAAGGTGGTTTCCACGGCCCTGAACTCCATTTAGCTTAGGGCCGAGTGATGCCCCTTACCAGTGCGTCATTGTGCAAGGGAGCCTCTGTTCCTGCGCAACAATGGTGGAAAAGGTGCGCAGAGAGAAGGAAAAAGCCGTGAAAGTCAGCCTCGTTCAGTTCTGTGTCGGCCCGAACCCGGCGGAAAATGCCAATGCCCTCGAAGCGCTGATCCGTGAGACTGCCGCCGCTGACGCGCCGCAACTGGTCCTGACACCAGAGGCGAGCAATGTCATCCAGCCCGACCGCGAGGTGATGATGGCTCAGGCCCTGCCGCTGGAACAGGACCCAGTTTTCGCCATGGGGCAACAGTTGGCGGCTGAGCTGTCGGTATTCCTGTGCCTTGGATCAGTGCTGGTTGCGGGCGAAATTCCCGGGTCGATGGTCAACCGCCAGATCCTGTTCAGCCCCATGGGCGAGGTCATCAACAGCTACGATAAAATTCACCTGTTCGACGTCGAAATCGGCGATGGCCAGCACTACGGGGAGAGCGAGATTTTCACCCCCGGCGAAGAAGCCCTGCTCTCCGCCCTGCCCGACACCCCGGCGGTGCTTGGTCACACGATCTGCTACGACCTGCGCTTTCCGGCGCTGCATCAGGCGCTGGCCATGGCCGGCGCCAACGTGCTGCTGATCCCTGCCGCCTTCACCCAGACCACGGGCCGGGCGCACTGGCACGTGCTGCTGCGCGCCCGGGCGATCGAGACCGGCAGCTGGGTGCTGGCGGCGGGCACCTGCGGCGAGCACGCCGGAGAGCGGCGGACCTACGGACATTCCTGCGTGGTCAGCCCCTGGGGCGAAATCGTCGCAGAGCTGGATTCGGAAACCGAGCCCGGTATCCTTGCCTTCGACCTCGATTTCGAGAAGGTCGGTGCGGCCCGCAAGGCAATCCCGGCACTGGATCACGCCAGAACCTTTCACCTCTCATCTTCCCACTGAGCCACCTACTCCCTAAATTAAGGCCATGATCAAGTTCAGCCTCCAGTGTTCTCAGGGCCATGGCTTCGAAGCCTGGTTTGGGGACAGCGCCAGTTTTGAGGACCAGCGCGAGCGCGGGCTGGTGACCTGCCCGCACTGCAACGATGCGTCGGTGCAGAAAACACTGATGAAGCCGAACGTGCGCGGGGGTCGCGACCGGGGCAAGGCGGAAACCACCGGGCTGCCAGCACCAACCCAGCCAGAGATGCAGGCAAAGCCGTCGGTTCAGACCACCTCAGCGCCGAACAACTGGTCGCCGGAGCAGGTCGCCGCCGCGCGTCAGTTCTTCCACGCGGTGCGTGCCACCGTGGAGAAAACCCACGAAGACGTGGGCGATAAATTTGCCGAAGAAGCCCGCGCCATTCACGACGGCGAAAAGCCCGATCGCGGCATCCGGGGCAAAGCCTCGAAGGAGCAGGTCGACGCCCTGCTCGACGACGGTATCGAAGTCATGCCCCTGCCCGACATCAAGCTCGACGGCTGAGTCGACTTGATAGAGTAGGCAGGGGAATCAGCCTCAGCCCATGCCGACGGCGGCCTTGTAGGTTTCGATCAGGGCTTCCTGCTCCTGCCGGTCGGCGGGCTCCATCTTCCGCAGGCGCACAATGGCGCGCATGATCTTGGGGTCAAAACCGGCCCCTTTGGCCTCGCCGTAGACCGAGCGGATGTCCTCCATCAGACCGGCCTTTTCCTCTTCCAGCCGCTCGACGCGCTCGATGAACTGGATCAGCGCCGCCGCCGCCGGGGTACCCGAAGGCATGGGTTCGGCCTTGGCCGTGGTGTCGGCCATGATCTGGTCGAGTTCGTTGTCGAATTCGTCGGACATTGTCATTTCTCCGCTGCAGCGGCCTTGGCGAAGGCAGCCTGCTGTTCCGTGGTTGCTTCGGTCTGGTGCTTCGCGCGCCAGTCCTCGTAGGGTTCGCCGTAAACGGCTTCGCGTGCCTCGTCCTTGGACATTTCGATCCCGCGCTCGCTGGCGGCTTCACCGTACCAGCGCGACAGGCAGTTCCGGCAGAAACCGGCGAGGTTCATCATGTCGATGTTCTGCACGTCGCTGCGCTCCATCAGGTGCGCGCGCAGGGCGCGGAAGGCGGCGGCTTCGAGTTCGGTCCGGGTGGCGGTATCCAGGTCTGTCATGGCTGAAACACGTCCTTGATCATGGCGTCGAGCAGGCTGGCCCAGTGGTCAACCGCCGCCGCTGTGGTGATGAGATCCTGTCGGATTTCAAAGGTGATAGCAGGCAAGGTCCGGTGCATGTTGTGCAGAGCGTAGGAGCCTGTCATCCGCTCGAACAGGTCGTAGGGTTGGTTATCCCCAACCGTGTAGTTGGTGTGCCGCCGCAGCCAGTCGATGGCGGCCCCTGCGCGGTCTGCCTCGCAGTAGTGCAGCAGCCCGATTTCCCACGGTCGCGGGTCGTCGGGTGTCGACATCAGGCAGTCGGTGAAGGAGTGACAGTGCACGATCAGCGGGTTCGGATGCTCCATCTCGGCGATAAAGGCCTCGATCTCGTCGTGGTAGGGACGATGGATCGCCTCGATCCGGGCGGCGTAGGATGCGGGCGCTAGGTCGCAGTTGGCAGGGACGGACACGCCGTCGAGCACGGCGCCGGCCATGTCCCAGTCGGTCGGGCGCCGGTTCAAATCCAGCACGGCGCGGGAATAAACCCCCTCGATCAACGAGCCATCGAGCCGCTGCACCAGATCCCGGCCCAGCGCCTCCATCCCCCAATCGCCGACGATGTGGCTGCGCCAGGCGTAGTCGGGCAGGCCGAGATCACCCAGCGCCTCAGGCGTGCGAAACCCGGCGTGATCATTGAGCAGCAGCACGCGCTGCGCAGGGCGCCGCTGCACCCAGTGAAAGGGCGGGGGATCGTTGGGGCCGAGCAGGGGATCGGGGTCGAATTGCATGCCCCGATTTCGCCGGAAACCGGGCCTGAAAGCAAGCCCGGTTCCGACCTCATTTGGCGTGGCCTACTCGTCCGGTGAAAACGCCGTAGGGCGACCCACCAGACCATAGCGCAGTTCTTCGCTGTAGAGCCGCTGCGCCGTCCGCTGCGCATTCTCCAGAGTCACCGCGCGGAACAGGTCGTTGCGGAACTCGGGGAAATCAGGCGGCAGATCCTGTATCTGGATGCTGAGCACGTAGTCGACCACGTCGTTCGAATTCAGGAAGTAGTTGGCATAGGAGCCGGTGAGGTAGGCGATGGCCTCCTCGACTTCCTCGGCCGTTGGGCCGTTTTCGGCAAAGTCGCGCCAAACTTCCAGCGTCGCATCCAGCGCGTCATCGGCAGCCTCATTGGCCGTGGCGAAGTTAAAGGATACCGAGCCATAGTCGGCGCGGCCCGAATAGCTGCTGTTGATGCCATAGACCAACCCGAGCTGGTTGCGGACCCGCTCGCTCAGCCGCGAGCTCAGCCCCCCGGCACCGAGGATGTGGCTGACCACGCGCGCGGCGTAGTTGTCCGGGTCGGTGCGCGGGAAGGCCGGGGCAACCGCGTAGACGATGGTCTGAGTCTGGTCGAAGTCGATGGCGACCGGGGCCTCGAAGCGCGCAAACACTGGCGGCGCGAGGTCGTCGGGCGGGGTCACCTCGGGCAGACGCGCGAGGATCGGCGCCACCCGGCGGCGCAGCTCGTCAGGCGTGATGTCGCCCACCGCTGCGATAATAACGTTGTTCCGGCCGATGATACGGTCCTTGACCGCGAACAGGTCGGCCTGCGTGATCGCCGGAATGGTCTCCAGATCGCCGCTGAACTTGCGGTTCCGCGGGTCGTCCTCACCCCAGAGCGCGTCGAAGAAGGCTTCACCCAGTTGCGCGCCGGGCGCTCGAGCGCGTTGGGCGGCACCGGCGAGGGCATCGCGGCGCATGCGCTCGACGCCTTCGGGGTCAAAGGCCGGGTCGGTGAGCATGGTTTCGAGCTGTTCAAAGGCAAAGTCGATCGACGCTGTCGGGGTCTGGAAGCTGACTGTCGACCACTTGAACCCGGCGCTGCCGGCCATGGAGACGGCCTCATCCTGCAGCAGTCCGAGGAAGGTTTCGGCGTTCATCTCGCCCGCGCCCTCGTTCAAGGAACCGAAGGCCAGCGAGGTGGTACCCTCCTTGCCCGGTTCGTCCCAGCGGGAGCCGCCTTCAAAGCCGAACTTGAGCGTGATCAGCGGGTTGGTGTGATCCTCCACCAGCCACGCATCGACCTCGTCGGTGATCGGCACCACCTGAATATCAATGGCGGCGGCGGGCTGGCCGAGGCTGAAGACCGCGATCAGGCCGGCAGCACCAGCAGCGGCGAGCGACAGCGCGGGGCCCCGCAAATTCGGGATCAGGGTTCTCATCGCCTACTCCTCCAGCGGGCCGAGGACCAGCGTCTTCGGGGCGCTGGCCTGGTCAAGAAACAGCGCCGCCACGGCGCGGATGTCGTCGATTGTCATGGACTTGATGGTGTCTTCGAGGGTCAGAAACACACCGTAGTCGCCGTTGGTCGCGACCACGCTCTCGAACGAAGTCGCCGGGCCGTCGATGCTGTCGGCGGCGTAGACCAGGCCGTTGACGAAGCGGCGCTTCTGTCGCTCCAGCCGCTCGGTGGTCAGATCGTTTTCCAGCCAGTTGCGCAGGAAGTCTTCAGCCTCATCGAGCACGGCAACGGGGTCCTGTCCCTCCACCGGTTCGACACTGAGGATCGCCCAGTCCTGGCCCTCATCGAGGACCAGTGAGAACCCGGCACCGAGCGCGATCTGACGCTCGGTCTGCAGATAGCGGGTGAAGGGCGCATCCAGCCCCGAGGTCAGCATGGACGACAGCAGCCGCGCCGCGTAGCGGGCCCGAAACGCCTCGACCCCGGTTTCCGCCACCACCTCTGGCAGGCGCCACGCCCGGCGGGCCGAGGGCTGGGTGATCAGCGCGTCGGTCACGGTCTCGAAATCAGCCTCGAACGGACGCTCGGCATCAGGCCGGACGCGGGCCGGGACCGGCACCGCCGCGAAGCCACCGAAGTGCTGCTCGGCGAGGGCAAAGACCTCCTCCGGGACCACATCACCGGCGACGATCAGCACCGCATTGTTGGGGTGGTACCAGGTCTGGTGAAAGTCGAGCAGGTCGGCCGGGGTCAGAGCCTCGAAGTCTTCTTTGGTGCCGATGATCGGGTGATCATAGGCGGCGACCCCGCGCAAATCGGCGCGCAGGAAGTGGGCGGCACGGGCGGCGGGGTTGTTCTCCCACCGCTGGCGGTATTCCTGCAGCACCACGCCTTTCTCGTTATCCAGCTGGTCGGCATCGGCGTCGAGGCCGTTCATCAGGATGGCGTTGAGGATGAGGAAGGTCTCCAGATGCTCGGACCCGAACCAGGCGTAGTAGGACGTCAGGTTGGCCGAGGTCGAAGCGTTGCTGTCCGCGCCGATACGGTCGAGCGTTGCGTCGTACTCGCCCGGCGCGAGGCCCTTGCCGTTCAGCGGCGGCGCGCCGCGAAACATCATGTGTTCGAGCACGTGGGCGATGCCATAGGTGCCGGGCTGTTCATCCAGCGCCCCGACCTTGTAGGCGACACGGGCGTGCACGGCGGGCGCGCGGTGGTTTTCGATAACGATCACGTCCATGCCGTTGTCGAGAGTCATCCAGCGCGCTTGCTCGTACAGCGCCCCGGCAGGCAGGGCGACCAGCGACGCCAGCGCACCGGCGAAAGTGAGCAACAGTTTGTTCATTGTGGTCTCAGAGTCGTTATTGCGATCAGAGCGGAAAGAGCCGCCTTCTGCCCATTAAATGGGGCATTATCGCGAGACGACGACCGGCTCACCCATCATCGACACGCCAGCTGGCAGAGATGTGATCCACTGCAAGGCTGGCTCAGCGGCTGCGCCGACGGCGGCAGGGGTCGCCGCGGGCGCCACCGGGATCACCGTGACCGGTGCTTCAATAGCCATGGCTGCGAGGGCTGCGGCCTGCTCTGCGGTCAGGGGGACCAAGGCCGGTTCAGCGGCAGTGGCCGCCGCAACAGGCGTCGCCGCGGGGGGTGTCGCCATTGGGGAGGGAGCGGTAGCGGCCGCGTTCGGTGGTACCGGGGCCACCGGGAAGATCGATCCGCCCGAATTGGTCTGGGTCGAGACCTGGAACTGGGTCGCGGCACCATTCGAGCCGCTGGCCACGATGCGGCCTATGGGCTGGTACTGCGGCACTTCGTCCGCGATGACCGTAATCGGCCGGTACTGCTCTTCGGGCGCTGCCTCGGGTTCGAGCGTGAACAACAGCGCCTCGATTTCGTCGGGGGTGGGCAGGCTCTCCGCCTGAGACACTTCGTTCAGCGGCGTGGGCAGGCGCGAGAAATCGTTCGGCATGGCGAGGCTGCGGTTTTGCGGGATGGCGTACTCGTCGACCAGACCGGCGCTGGTGAAGTAGCCCAGCCCTCGCGTCAGGCTCCCGCACCCGGTCAGCCCACCGACTGCAGCGGTCCCGATAATCAGAGAAATGACGATCCGGCCCATCGACATGATTGAAGCCCTACTCCTGCGAAGACGACGAAGACGCTCGCCGGTCAGCCAAGAACAACATATCGGCCAGAATAAGGGCAACCCCCACGACAATCGCCGAATCTGCCACGTTGAACGAGGGCCAGTGCAGGCCCGCAACGTGGAAATCGATGAAGTCCACCACCGTCTTTCGGCCCGGGTTGAGCCGATCAAAGGCATTGCCGAGCGCACCGCCGGCAATCAGCGCATAGGCGGCGACCACCAGCTTGTTACTGCTGTTGCGCCCGATGATGATCAGCCCGGCTGCCACGGCGAAGGCCAAGGCACCGATGAAGTAGCGGCCGCCATCGTTGAAATTCCCGATCGAGAACGCGATCCCCGAATTCCGCACGTGCCAGATGTTGAGGAAGGGCGCGACGTCGATCACCACCGGCGTTGCAGCGGAGTAGATAGGGAGATTGGCGACGATCAGGGCCTTGGTCACCTGATCGGCCGCCAGCACCGCCAGCGCGAGTAGAATGCCCCATCGCAGCATGGGTCAGGCCCCTGCCCCGGCTACTGCAACGTCACAGCGCGCGCACAGGTGATCGGGGTGGGCGCTGACTTCCGGCAGCACCTGCCAGCAGCGCTGGCATTTCTCACCGGCCGCCAGCTGCGGCGTCACCGCAACCCCGGCGATGTCCTCGACCCGTACGGCGTCGGCCGGTCCCTCGCCGGTCTCGATCGTGACGCCGGAGACGATGGCGACTTCGGTGAAGTCGACGTCAGCCAGCGCGGCGGCCTTGTCGGCGGACAGGAATACACGCGGCGCGGCCTGCAGGCTCGAACCGATGGTCTTTTCCTGCCGCAGCGGTTCCAGCGCGGTGGTGATCACCCGGCGGACCGCGAAAACGTCGGCCCACTTGTCGGCGAGGGCTGCGTTCGACCACTGCGCCGGGATTTCGGGGATCACGCGCAGGTGGACTGAGTCGGTATCGACCAGCTTCTCCGGCAGCTCGGCTTCGTCCTCGCGCCGGGTCAGCCACGCTTCTTCGGCGGTGAAGCACAGGATCGGCGCCAGCCACGCGGTCAGGCACGAGAAGCACTCGGCCAGCACGGTCCGGGCCGCGCGGGCGCGCAGGCTGTCGGGCGCGTCGCAGTAGAGCGCATCCTTGCGGATATCGAAGTAGAGCGCGGACAGGTCGACGGCGCAGAAGTTGTGCAGCTCGGTATACAGCCGGTGGAAGTCGTAGGCCTCCGCCGAAGTCCGTACCAGCGCGTCCAGCTCGCTCAACCGGTGCAGCACCCAGCGTTCCAGCTCGGGCAGGTCGTCATAGGCAACAGCCTGCGAGGGTTGGAATTCGCCGAGATTGCCAAGGATGAAGCGCAGCGAATTGCGGAAGCGGCGGTAGGCGTCGGCCGAATGCTTGAGGATCGCCGGGCCGATGCGCAGGTCATCGCTGTAGTCCGACGCCACCACCCACAGGCGCAGGATATCGATGCCGAAATCCTTGGCGACGTCGTCGGGCGCGGTGACATTGCCCAGCGACTTGGACATCTTGTTACCCTTCTCATCGAGCACGAAGCCGTGGGTGAGAATGGCGTCATAGGGCGCGCGGCCACGGGTGCCGACCCCGACCAGCAGCGAGGAATGGAACCAGCCGCGATGCTGGTCCGAGCCTTCGAGATACAGGTCGGCCGGCCACTTCAGCTCCGGGCGCTTTTCCAACACAAAGCTATGGGTCGCGCCGCTGTCGAACCAGACCTCGACCACGTCTCGGCCCTGCTCAAAATCGTCCGGGTCGTAGTCATTCCCGAGGAAGCGTGACGGCGGGCTGTTGAACCAGGCATCGCCACCTTCCAGCTCATAGGCCTCGGCGATGCGTTCGATCACCTTGGGGTCACGCAGCGGCTGGCCGTCGGACTTGCGCACGAAAATCGGCAGCGGCACGCCCCAGACACGCTGTCGGGATACGCACCAGTCCGGGCGGCTCTCGATCATCGACGTGATGCGGTTGCGACCCTGTTCCGGTACGAAGCTGGTGTCGCCCAGCGCCGAGAGTGCACCGGCGCGCAGGCCCTTCTCTTCCATCGAGATGAACCACTGGGCGGTGTTGCGGAAGATCAGCGGCGCCTTGGACCGCCACGAATGGGGATAGGAGTGCTCCAGCTTGCCCTTGGCGAGCAGGCCACCAGCCTCGATCAGCGCGCGCAGGATCGGGCCGAGCGCGGTGCCGTCCTTGCCCTTCTGGTCATAGACCGTCAGGCCGCCGAACAGTGGCACGTGGTCATAGAAGGCGCCGTCTTCAGCCACCGTCATCGGCACTTCGACCCCGTGCTGGACGGTCGCCAGCTGCCAGTCATCAAAACCGTGCCCCGGTGCGATGTGGACCAGTCCCGTCCCCTGCTCCGTGGTCACGTAGTCGCCATGGAACATCGGCACTTCGTGGTCGAAGCCCTGCTCAGCCAGCGGGTGGGCGGCGACAACGCCGGTCAGATCCACCTTCAGGTCTTCACGGGTCCAGGCTTCGATCTTGGCCGAGGCGGCGGTCGCTTCAGCGGTTTCATCGGCGATGATCAGGCGTTCACCGACCTGCGCCAGCGAGCCTTCGGCGACGGCATCGACGCGGTAGACGCCATAGGCAATATCGTCGTGGAACGCCATGGCGCGGTTACCGGGGATGGTCCAGGTGGTGGTGGTCCAGATGACGGCACTCGCCCCGACCAGCTCCGGCTGAGGCGCGGATTTGACCGGAAACTTGACCCAGATGGTCACCGACTTGTGCGGGTAGTATTCGACCTCGGCGTCGGCCAGCGCGGTTTTCTCCACCACCGACCAGAGCACCGGCTTGTTGCCCTTGTACAGCTGACCGTCGAGTAGAAATTTGCCCAGCTCACGGACGATCTGCGCTTCGGCGTCGTAGTGCATGGTCAGGTAGGGCTGATCCCAGTTGCCCAGCACCCCAAGGCGCTTGAACTGCCGGGTCTGTTCTTCGACCCAGCCCTGGGCAAAGTCGCGGCATTCACGACGGAATTCGATGACGTCGACCTCGTCCTTGTCCTGCCCGCGCTCGCGGTACTGCTCTTCGATCTTCCACTCGATCGGCAGGCCGTGACAGTCCCAACCGGGCACGTAGTGGGCATCTTTGCCCAGCATCTGATGGCTGCGGTTGATGACGTCTTTCAGGATCTTGTTGAGCGCGTGGCCGATGTGGAGGTTGCCGTTGGCGTAGGGTGGGCCGTCGTGGAGCACGAACTTGGGCCGTCCGGCCGACTCTTCCCGCAGGCGGTTGAAGAGGTCCATTTTCTCCCAGTGCGCTAGCCACTCCGGTTCGCGGGTGGGCAGGTTGCCGCGCATGGGAAAGGCTGTCTCCGGGGTGGTGACCGTGTCTCGGAAATCGCGGTTGCGTTCGTTTTCGCTCATGGGA
>MDSZ01126508.1_pt1 | contig 16580 bp, 22 predicted proteins | sample 811201 | NCBI WGS metagenome assembly MDSZ01 (sample SAMN05326647, study PRJNA326480) | marine metagenome | isolation source: seawater | place: Indian Ocean: North | collected 2010
ATATTGCAGACAGGAAAAAACTTCTGCAATGTATTCCACATACGCCTGCTATGATGAATAGCAAAGGCAAGGAACAAAAACATAATACAGGTGTATACTTTCACAAGGTTCCTGTAAATCCGTTCACACAAAATTGTACAGTAGATTTTAAGAAAGCAGAAGAACTAGGATATTTTAAATTAGATATCCTTAATGTCAATGTATATGATGGTATTAATAATATTGATGAGCTTAATGAACTATTAGACATGGAACCTATGTGGGAATTGCTTGAACATGAAGATGTAGTTAAGAAATGTTTTCATATACATAATCATTTTTCAGTAGTAAAACGTATGAAACCTAAAAGTGTTGAACAATTGGCGGCAGTACTCGCAGTGATACGTCCTGCAAAACGTTACTTGCTTGACAAATCATGGCAAGAAATTATGCAAGATGTATGGATTAAGCCAGATGGAGATGAATATTACTTTAAGAAGGCTCATGCCCATGCTTATGCTTTAGCCATTGTACTACAATTGAATATGATGGTTAAAGAGAACCGCTCTTCTTTAATAGATTAATACTTCTTCTTTTAATACGTTTAGTAATACTGTTACTAAGTCGTACTTCTGGACCTGCAATTATTTCCATTTGTTTTACATTAAAACTTTGGCTAGTATAACTGAATGGCCATCTGTTTAACAAGGCGATATTGATTGGCAGTCGTCTGTTGGTTTCCCACCACCACTCTTCGCCAAGTGCTAAAAATTGACGCTTGTGTTCGACATCCTTTAATCTGTCAAATACATACATAGTGCAAATCTGGGTATCAATATTTTGTAATATTCCTAGATATTCATTGCCTGCATATGCAATAACAGTAAGGAAAGGATATTCCTCTAAAAAGTCTTTGTTATTGTGCATCACTAGATATTTAGTATTTAAAATTTTGCTCTAATTTGAATAAATACAATACGAGGTATAGACATGTCCAATTACAGTACAAGTTACAATGTTACGCAAGGCGGTGATTTATTTGCAATTCAAGACAATGCAAACTCACCAGGTACAAGCAGATATGGTGCAAGTAAAGGCACTACTGTTCAATCGCCATTAAATTATAGAAAACTTAATGCATTTAAACATATTGATAACGAGTTTTTCTTTTTTATAAAAAATCAAGATAGAAAAATATTTCAAATACATGGAATGGAGTTTTATGCAACATTTGTTGAACGTAGTAGCAAAAGCAGACTCTTTGCAAAGAAATGCCAAACTATAGATCCAGAACAAGGATCCTTAAGATTAGTTGTTAATCCAGGTGACATTGCACATGCAGATACAGGAAATTATGATGTAGTATTAACATACACTGACGGTAGAGGATTAAACTTACCATTGTATGCAGATGTAAACTATAGACCTAACCTTATTTGCGAGATTTCAGAGGCGGCACATGCTGTACCACTTACCACAGACACAGTGGATACATTTACAGTATCAGATAATGATCCATTACAACTAGTCAGTGAAAGAACATTTGGTCCACATTATTACCATAAACGTAGAGGACTTATTACTTTGGCAGTGTATGCAACAAATTATAGTGGTAAGTTTTTCTTACAAGGTAGTTTAAGTGATTACCCAGACACAACTGACTGGTTCAATATTGAACTAGGTGCTATTTTAGACCACCATTTATTCTCAACATTTACTGGTGTTGAACCATTTAGTATTAGAAGTAATGTAAAATGGATACGTACACGACACGATACAGGCACTGGAACGGTTGACAAAGTCGTATTTAGACAGTAATATAACTACATGACATTAGTTTTAGACTTCGTAAGAAATATGATTCCTGCGAACTGGAGTTCTAACCCTACGGGTTGGGTATCCGGTAACTGTCCTATGTGTGTACAGAACGGTGAAAGCCGTCCAGATACAAAAGGCAGAGGCGGTTTTTTGTTTGAAGAAGATAAGTTTAGATATAATTGTTTTAATTGTAACTATACAACAGGTTGGGCAGAGGGCAAATACTTTAGTAGTAGACTTAAACGTCTTATGAAACAATTTGGTATTGAAGAAAGTGATATACAACGTTTACAACTTGAATTACTTAAAGAACAGGATGTAGCAACGCTACTACTAAAACAAAAAAAGCGAGACGAACCAGTTCATATAGATTGGGCAAAGATGGCACTTCCACAAGGTGCCGTTCCTATAAAAGATTATGCTGGTGGCGGTTCTGATTTTGTAAATGCAGTTGAATATCTATATGAACGTGGATTTGATATTACAGATAATAGATTATGGTATAGTGATACGAAAACTCCTGCAAGAATGTATAAACGTTTTATTGTTCCTTTCTTTTATAAAGGTATTCCTGTAGGTTATACTGCAAGATGGATAGGCAATCCTCCTGAGGGTATGCCAAAATACTACAACCAACAACCTAAAAACAATTTCGTATATGGACTTGATAGTCAAACTAAAGATAAGAATGTTGTTATTGTAACAGAAGGTCAGTTGGATGCTATCTTTACTGATGGTGTTGCTATAGGAAGCAATAATATTAATGATGATCAAGCAAATATTATTGACAGTCTTAACAAACGTGTTATAGTATTACCAGATGCAGATAGTGCTGGTATGAAAATGGTAAACAAAGCAGTTGATAGAGGCTGGGGTGTTGCGTTTCCTGATTGGGATAATTGTAAAGATGCCGCAGATGCCGCCATGAAGTATGGTAGGCTATATACATTGCGTAGTATATTAGATAGCGTTGTAACAAATACAACAAAAATTAAAGTGTTAGCGAAGGGTTATTGTAAATGAATGATTATAATTTAGACTTACAGAAACTTTTTATAGAGTTTATGGTAAAAGATCAAGATTTATTTGTGAGAGTGAACGGAATATGTGAGCCACAGTATTTTGATAAGAATGTTAGAAAGGCTGTAAGTTTTATTAAAGATCATGCTAACGAGTATGGAGCAATTCCTACATTAGAACAGATCAAAGCAACAACAGGCACTGAGTTAGATGATGTAAAAGAGATAGATGCAAGGCATAAAGAGTGGTTTATAGACGAATTTGAAAAGTTTTGTAGACATAAGGCACTTGAAGGTGCTATTCTAACAAGTACAGACTTGATTGAAAAGAGTAACTATGGTGCAGTAGAGAAGATTATTAAAGATGCAGTACAGATTGGGCTTGCAAAGCACATGGGTACTGACTATTTTGCGAATCCAGGTGAACGTATTGAACATGTACGTAATCAACGTGGTGCAACTAGCACAGGTTGGACAGGTATTGATCAGAAACTGTATGGTGGCTTTAACAGAGGCGAACTAAACATATTTGCGGCCGCATCTGGTGGTGGTAAGAGTTTGTTTTTGCAGAACTTGGCACTAAACTGGGCTCAACAAGGCTTCAATGTTGTATATGTAAGTCTTGAACTTAGTGAAGAGCTATGTAGTATGCGACTTGACAGTATGTTGACAGGTTATACTACTAAAGACTTGTTTAAAAATGTTGAAGATGTAGATTTAAAGATTAGAATGCAGGGTAAGAAGTCTGGTAAGATACAGATTGTACAACTTCCTAATGGTATTACTGTAAATGACTTGAACAGTTACATTAAGGAGTATGAAGTAAAGAGTAATATGAAGATTGATGGTATTCTGCTAGACTATTTGGATCTTATGATGCCAGCACAGAGCAAAGTAAGTCCAAGTGATCTGTTTATTAAGGATAAGTTTGTATCTGAAGAGTTGCGTAACTTTGCAGTAGAACATGATATCCTATTTGCAACAGCCTCGCAGTTGAATAGAAGTGCAGTTGAAGAGATTGAGTTTGATCACAGCCATATTAGTGGTGGACTTAGTAAGATTCAGACAGCAGATAATGTTATTGGTATCTTTACAAGTCAGGCAATGCGAGAACGTGGACGCTATCAAGTACAGTTTATGAAAACACGTAGTAGTGCTGGTGTAGGACAAAAAGTAGATTTAGCATTTGATATGAGTGGCTTGCGTATTACAGATTTGGAAGATGAAGATGTAAAAACAGAAGCACAGGAAACAAGTGCGTTATACAATAAGATCAAACGTAAAACAGTGGCAGATGCAGATGCAAATCCTAATGTGGCGGCTGTTGAAAATATTGGAAGTGATAGGTTAAAATCTATTCTGAAAAAGCAAGATTAGTGTTTTGAGCAACCCATTTTGCCATAAATTTGTGCCCTGCCTCATTAAAGTGGCCGGGTTCGTCACATTTATATGACAAATATGTTTCTTCAGACATTTGATTGAGTATACTTGGTACTATAGTGTGTAATTCAGTATGATTTGTTCGGAAATAATGAGCATGTGAAAATGCAAAGTCAGCTCTTTTGCCAAAATATTCCATAAGTGCTAATTGTTCTATCATGGCATAATCCCTAGGTTTAATTTTGTAGTACTCGTCTAGAAAAGATATCCAGTTATCATGCCAATGGTTTTTATTATTAGGATCTTCATTGCCTGTTAAATGAGTAACAGTAACAAATTTACTAGTAAACCAATCTTGATCTGTAATTTTGAAATAATTGTCTGTAACTTTACCTAGATGAAGGATAAAAGGATCTAATAAAGGTGTGTAGTATGTCATTCTATGAGGGCCAGTCATTTGTATTATGTTTATGTCTGCCGTATGTTTATATTTTTCATAGGCATGACATGAGTACACAAGACTTGTGCCAGGATAACTGTAATTATTAAATGTTATATCAGGATTCCATGCACTTAACCAATATACCCAAGATCCAAAGCCTAAATTATTCGGTAAAGTGTATTCAGGCACACCATATGACTGGCTACAACCAAATACGTTAACTGTTTTTATCTGCATAAAACTATTTATTGGATAAATACTATATAAGGAGAACACTCTAATGAAGAAACGTACTAGATCTATCCTTGAAGAGATTAACAGCATTCAACCAAAGCGTGACAAGGTCCAAATCCTTGAAAGCCGTGGTGTAAATGCTATAAGTGCTATCATCAACCTTTTGGAAATGATTGATAGTAACTATGATGCAGAAACAGCCTCTGATCTAACTAAGCGTGTAATGTTAAGTATTAAGAACAGAGATAATGATAGATTTATGCGTGGAGTGAAGAAGGTCAGGAACGACAAGTGAAAATTAAAGACGTAATTAGTGGTACAAAGAAAAGGTTATCACGTAATAATAGACAACGCAGACACAAGCAAGGTGATTCAATTAAAGGTATTGATCATATTAGTAACTTGTCTGAAGGTGCTCGTATTGATCACGTTGAAGATTTAGTTTTATGGCAAGGTAGCAAGGGTATTGATAAAAGTATTGCTACACTTAAGAGTTTAGAACATTCACCACAAGCAACTACCATTAAATGGGATGGCAAACCTGCTGTCATATTTGGAAGAAATGCAGAAGGTGAATTTATTTTAACTGATAAGAGTGGGTTTGGAGCCAAAACATATGATGGTAAAGTAACAAGTCCAGATGCTTTATTTAAAATGCTTGCAGGTCGTAAAGGTGACAATAGACAAGCATATGCAGAATACATGCGTAACTTGTGGCCTTACTTTGAAGGTGCTACTCCTAAAGATTTTAGAGGTTATGTACATGGTGATCTACTTTATGGACAAACTCCAAAAGAAGAAAAAGGTAAGATTACATTTCAACCTAATACAACAGCCTATCATGTAAATCCAAGAAGTGCTATTGGTAAAAAGATTGCACAAAGTAAGGCAGGCGTTGTATTACATGCAAAGATTAACTTAGATGGCACAACTGAGAAAGTTGATGCTAACAATTTTATGAGTGGTGAACTATTGGTTATGCCACCACAAACAGTACAACAACCAGCAGATGTTGATGTACCAGCATTGGATGAATTAGAATCATATGCAAGTAAGTTTAGAACAGGTATTGATAACATGTTAAACGTTCCTGCTGATCTAAAAGTCAGTGACTTTGCAAAAATTATCTATGCTTACATTAATGCAAGTACAAAAACTGGTAACTTAGGAAACATTGGCTTAGATGACTTTGTAAGTTGGTTACAAACAAGTAAAGTAAGTGTACCTAAACAACAGCGTATTATTGAATACCTACAAAAGCACAGTAAATCATTTGCAGGTATGTTTGAAATTATCAGTGGAATACAAAAAGTTAAAAACCAAATTATTGATCAATTAGACAAGCGTGGAGCAGACATTACTGCAACTACAGATGGCAACCCTGGTGGTGAAGGCTACGTAGTTGGAAGTGATGTTAAACTGGTAAATAGAAGTGGCTTTAGTGCCGCCAATGCAAGGATGAATCAAAACTAATGGAAAAGTATACAGCAAAACAATATGCAGAGATGTATGGTGGACACACAGTAACAGAAGAAGCACCAAAAGGTTTAGAGTTCATGCAAACTCTAGGCGAAGCACGTATGTTCAGAAGTAAAGATCAAATTAAACGTGAAGGTGCTAGAAATTCTGCAGATCATTTGTTTGCAACTCTAATGAGCTTGTATACAATGAGTCAGGATTACAAATATGCGCCAGTAGCAAAAGAGTATGCACGTAGAACTATGGCATTTGGTGGTTTCAACAGACCAAGTCCAAGTGGCAGTGACTTGTATCAAACACTTTATACGCTAAAACGTGGTGATTCAATGTTTGGTAAAGAACGTGATGCTATGCTAATGGACAAAGTAAGAATTCCGGAACCACAAATTAAAAGGTTCCTAAACCAAGTTAAGAATGGACAAGTAAATCAATCTCAAATGCAACAGTTCCTTTTTAAACTTGAGCGTGATCTTAAAATACAAGATCCAAAATTAAAAGCAACAAGAAGATTAGTGCAAAACTGGCCTAACCTTTCCTCACAGCAACAGCAACTTGCAGGTAACCAATTGAATCGTTACTATAGAATGTTTGCAAGACGTAGTGATATGGCACCACTGTTTACGAGTTATGCCAAAGATTCTAACTTCCTACTTGATAGAGGTGGTAAAGGTAGAATTGCTAAACAAGTTCTACGTAAGGTTGGTGCGTTTGCGGCAGGTTATGCAATAGGTAAAGCAATCCCAAGTTAATGAGTATTTCAAAAGGCATTCATAGGCCTGGTGAAGTTCTTACAGGTAATACAACCTTTTATACAGCGTATTCACTAGTAGATATTACTGATTCAGGTAATAGTGATCCAAAAGGAAATTCTGTAAGTTTTCAACAAGCACAAAATTTAAACAGTCTTATACAAGCATTGAGTCTGCGTACACAACTTGTACTCAGTAGTATTAAAAATTCCAGCACACAATTAGATGACTTTGAATTTGGTTCGCTATTTACTGGCGAGCATACAGTATGGGTGTTTAAATTTGCAACAGAAACAGTAGACGTATTTGCAAAAGAAGAGGATAAAATGTACTTTGCACATGAAGATGTACACGGAGTACCAATACATGATGGCTTAACAGAAACAGCAAGCATCGAATCCTTCTTTAACACAACATCTGATATTAATAAAAATATATACTTTAAAACAAGTGATTCTTTATAAATACATTATATGCAAGAGCATTAGTGAAAATCAGCTCAGTAGAGACACATTGGAATAATAAACAAATGGCAACGTCAAGACTAGAGCGTGAAAATCTTGAGGCACATGTAGATTTATGTGCTGAAAGGTATCGCGTGTTAGAAGAAAAATTAGATCGTATAGAAGAAAAGTTTGAGAGGATTGAAAAATCTCTCGCAGATATGGCCCATAAACAGGTAAATGATTCTAAAAGTAATAATAAAGTATTGATTGGTGCCGCGGCAACAGTCATTGCAGGTTTGTTATCAACCATTGTGTTATTATTATTGAATCTTAACTTTACACCAGTAGGTTAAAATGTTATTACTTGAAGGCTACGAAGATATCGTAGTGGAAGCAAAACTAGTATACGGAAAGCGTGGCAATAAAGTTGTCCGCAAGTTTCGCTGTACCGTTGGTAAGCGAAAAGGTCGTGTAGTGAGTGAGCCAAGTCAGTGTGCAAAACCTATTGATCTTAAAAAACGTTTTACACTAAAGAAAACAAAAGCACGTATGGGTGCAAGAATCACTAAGAAAGCTCAACGCACAAAGAAATTAAATCCTGCAAGTAGGATTTTAAGACAACTTAACAAAGCAAGAGGCGGAAGATGAAAATTAAAAACAACAGCATTATAGATACAGTCATTGATTATGCTAATGTTAAGTTTGGCATGGAAGTGAAGCAAGAAGATATTTCAAAGCAACTTAAAATGCTTTCATACAGAGATACACTAAAGTTAGTAGATGCTATTTCAAATGAAGATGATGAAACATTTGGTGACATTATTGATTTAAGTGCAATGTCAGAAGCATATGGTACAGCATCAACACAGATGCCAAGTAGAGCAACAAATAGAATGCAGGCGCAAAACAACGCAAATGCTAGTAGACGTGCTGATAATATTAATATGAAGGCAAACAGAGGCCCAGGTGCAACACGTACTGTAGCAGGTGCAAACAAAGTTCCTACAGGACAAGGTACTAATGCTAATAAAATTGGCAAAGATCCAGATGATGTACAGCGTAATCAGAACACTGATGCCATTAATAATAATTCAAGTCAAGCACAAGCAAATGCACAGGAAATTGAGAGACTAAAACAGCTCGCAATGGGCAAGTAAAATGCGTTTACTTACATTTGGCGATAGCTGGTCCTACGGTGTAGGTGCTGGTTATCAAGAATCTTGGACACAAGAATATTATCACAACCATAAAAGCGATAAAGAAATAGCAGACAAGTATGCATTTAGGAGTATACTTGCAAAAGAGCTTGATGTTGAATCACAGGTAGACTTTAGCAGGCCAGGCGGCGCTAATGATACACAGTTTCGCAGGTTTTTTACAAATTATTATGGGCAAGGAAGAGTTGGAGATATGAACCTTGCTTTAGAACCAGAGGACTTTGTCCTATGGGGCATAACAAGTTTGTATAGGTTTGAGTTTTGGGAAAATGAAACCAATGGTACAAAGATTTTTACTATTCCAAGAGAAGGCAATCTGTTTACTGAAATGTATGCAGTAGATTACTTTGATATAGAGTATGAAAAATATAAATGTTATTACAACATGAAGCATGTTGAAACTATTTGTAACACTGTAGGTTGCAAATTACTATGGTACAACTTTTTCAATGATCATACTTTTGATATAGACAACATGTTATGGAACGGCAGTAGTGTATTAAGCCAGATGGTACAGGATAATGATCCAAACGATAAATACCATATGAGTACATGGGACGATACTGATAGGAAGATTAAAAGAGCAAAAGAACTAAAACTCTGTAATCCTTTTTCAGGTCACCCTACAATAGAGGGACACAAGCAAATTGCTAATATTTTGCTGGGAGAATTAAAATGAAAACACATGAATTACCAGGCGGTACTATGATTTTACTTAGTAACCTAGAAAACAAAGTTTATGAATGTATGATGCATGAAGAAGTATGCAAAGAAGATATGTCAGAGCGTGATGCATATGTGGCCCAACAATTAGTTAATAAAGGTATGTGTGCTAGAACACAACGTGAAGGCAAAACATACTTTAGTCAAGCACCGAGGAGTTTCTAATGAGCAATCCAGACGTTAAAGCCATGGAACAAATTATGGCAAAAATGAATAATGCTGTTGAAAATGCAGATCAGATTAAGGCTGATCGTGCGGCAGGCAAAGTTGTAGTAAATGAAAAGAATAAAGAAATGTTTGATATTCTTAGCAAACTACACAATGCTACTGAAAATGCAACAAGGAAAATGCTTACAGAATCACCTGTAGAAAGTGCTATTACTACTAAGCAACAAGATAAGATTTCAATGGGAGATTACGTTATTGAAATGGAACGTAAAGATTTGGCTCCTAAAATATACAAAACATACTACAACATTTCTAAAAATGGCAAGACTATACATACACTTGCCCTATTTGAAAGTGCAATGGCAGTGCTTAAGAGCTATGTAGCAGACAGTAATACGTCAGTAAGCAAAATTATTACACTAGATGAAAAATATGATTCATATCTGCAAGAAGCGGCACACCACAAATCACGTGCTAAGACAGTAAAAGAATCATTTAAACGAGATGTTTATACTGCAAAACAAGGACAAGCAGTTAGCAAAATGAAGTCCATTAAGCGTGAAATTAAATCATTAATTTAACGAAAAAACATAAATACAGTATAAGCAATTTAAAGCGAGGTTAACATGAATTTATACGATTTAGAAACAAATAAGTTTTCCAAATTGCATACGGTACTAAATGATGTGTTTGAAACGAATTTCAACTTCAACATGCCTAAGGCAAAATTGGAACAGGTAGCAACAGCTACAGATCAAAAAATTAAAAAGCTCAAAGAGAGCGGTATGGACGTATCCAGTAAGGATATGCAAAAACTACTACTTATTGCACAGGGTCTTAAAACTGTAATGGCAGAGCAAGATGATGTGGAAGAAGAAGTAATTGCAGAAGCAGATCTAGATCAGGCAGAAGTACTTCTAGCCGCTAGACAACTTTGTGATGACTTACAAAAAATGGCTGAAGACTTAGCAAGTATGCAAGTTGAAGACCTAATGAGCATTCACTCTGCAATGAAAGAAGAAGTAGGTACAGCAGAAGCTGATGCATTTAACGCATCATCTGAAGCGGCCATTGCATCTGCATTAGAAGCAGTAAAAAGTGCAAAAGATCAAGTTGATAATGCACTACTAACTGCACAAGGTCAAGCACCGGCGGCTCCAACAGATATGGATATGCCAGCTGAACCTGCAGGAGATATGGGTATGGATCCAGAAGCACCTGCAGAAGATCCTATGCCAGATATGGACGATTTAGAAGGCGCAGATGCTGGAGCAGAAGGCAGAGAAATGAAAGAGTCTGCTGAAACTGCATACCTAAATGCTCTTAAAACTATTAAAGAAGCACAGGTAGAAGGCAAAGTAAACAAAGAAGTACTTAAAAAAGCATTCGAAAGTCTAAAGAAGTTTAAAGTTAGCGAAAAAGCACAACAAGGCGCACACATGGGTGGCGGCTCACAACATGCTTTTGATAACAAAAAGCCAAAGCAAGGAGCACCAAAACCAAAAGCACCAGCACCAAAATCGTCTGGGCCTAAAAAAGGCGCAACTATGGGCGGTGGCACAACTTCAGCGGCGTTTAAGTAATATGCGTTTTTCGGATCTAATTGCAGAAAACAGTGATTTACAAGATGCAGTACTTGACTTACTTACAGTCATGGCAGGAGAGGGAATTAACAGTATTCCAATTCCAGTACTTGTAAAAGAATTGGCAAAGCAGGGTATTGATGTAGATGAAAACAGTTTGTTTGATGTTGCAGATAACCTCGCAATAGTACGCAATATTAAAGATGATGTAATATTCTTCAATACAGATAGTGATGCATCTGCAGGAGATCCAGAACAAAAAGATCCTGAAGCACAGGATAAACAAATTGACAAACTAGCACGTAAGCAAGTGAAGAAAGAGTTAGGCACATGAATATAGGATTAAATGCCGCACAGGCAAGAGCTAAATCAAATAGTGATATGATCATATATGATGAAGTTCAGTTTTTAATGAAAGACATTATAACGCAAAGTGCCGCCGGAAACTATACCTCAACAATTACTGATGGTACTACTATGACAGAGAGTACTCTAGAAGTTATTATTACAGGTACAGTAGCCAATCCTACCATAGTTGTTGGTGAAACCTTTAGTTTTAATGGTACATCAGTAACGCTAGGTACTACAGGTACTAACTTAAATGCTATTATAGCAGACATAAATGATGCGGCAATTACTGGACTTGTTGCAAGTAAGAACGCAACTAATAATTTAGTTCTTACACACAACATTCCAGCCGCTACTTCATGGACATATATTATTGATGCGGCCACTGCAAACAATAATTTAGGACTTACAGCAAATACTTACACACCACCTAATCCACAAAGCAATGTATATTGGCATACGTGGATGGGTACAGGTACAAATAGAGGCTATAAGACTCAAATGGACTATATTGTAAAATATTTTAGAGATTTAGGATATAGAATTGAGCGTAGCACAAATTCAGCCACAAATCAAACATTTCAGTGGGATATAAGTTGGTAAATGCAAATTGCAATTATTGGCTGTAGTTACTCTGATTACGAATCAAGAATTAATTACAATACAGATGAACAAATAGAAAAAGGCAGTTGGTCATATCAACTTGCTGAAATGTATCCACAACATGAATTTAGAAATTACGCTAAGGCAGGATCAGGCACTGATTTCCATAGACTATGTTTTGATGAATGTTATCAGTGGGCTGATTTAATTATATTACAAAAGACCCATGCACATAGAAGAAATGTATTTTTCAATTTAAAAGACGATCCTCATTTAGAATGGAACGTATGGCAACGTGGTAAAAATTATAGCATTGTACATACAAACATGGGAGTTTGTAGTTGGACTTCAGAAACATTTTTAGATGATTGGGGTAAAAAATCTGCTATACCACACTGGCATAAAATTTTTAATATATGTAAAGAAATGCACCCATATGTAACAACCAATAATCTTATGGTGGATGCAAGTAATAAGTGGTATGAAAATATGGCACTAGACCCAAAAGTTGTACTTATAAGTTATAATTACAGAGATCAGGAGAACGCTTGGCAATGTTTTCCACAACCTTTTAATAGTGTAAACGCAAACGAAAAACATTGGTATGAATTAGGTTACACTATTTTGCCAGATGATAACCACCAAACTGCAAAAGGACATAAATTAGTTTTGAGAAAATATATCCTACCAAAAGTAAAAGACTACTTGACTTAACATTATAATGAGTGTAATATATAAAGATGTTAAAAATAACTTCTCCCTATCCATATCAAGAATTTAAACGAAAGAGCGTAAATGGCAAACGTTTATATGAAAATCCGTATGGCGATCCAGTACCTAGTGTTACGACTATATTGGACAAAACCAAACCCAAAGAAAAAAGAGAAGCCCTCAACCGCTGGAAGAAAAGAGTGGGTGAAGCAAATGCTCAAAGAATAGTTGCTGAAGCCTCAGATAATGGTTCACGTATGCATGCCATACTTGAATACTGGGTAAAAAATGAAACCTATACAGGTGAAACAACTATTCTATCTGAAACAATGGCTAATATTATTAAAGAAAATGTGCAAAGTGATATAGATGAAGTATGGGGTAGTGAAGTAAATCTATGTTATCCACAACTATATGCAGGTACAACAGACTTGGTTGGTGTATATAAAGGCAAACCAACCATTATGGATTTCAAACAAACCAATAAGCCAAAGAAACGTGAATGGATTGATGACTATTTTATGCAAGGAGCGGCCTACGCACTAGCACATAATGAATTATATGAGACAAAAATTGAAAGCATTGCAATTTTTATGTGTAGTAGAGAAGGCCAGTTTCAATTGTTTGAAGTTGATCAAAAAGAATTTACAGATTGGGAAACAAAATGGGCAACAAGGTTACAAGAATTTTATGAACTAGCATAAATAGTATATAATGAGGAAATAATTATGGCATCAGTAGTAGCACAAATGAAAGTTAGACAAGGTAATCTAGCAGACTTACCAATTTTACAACCAGGCGAATTTGGTTATGCAACGGATGTGTCTAGACTTTATATTGGTAATGTTCCACCAACACCACAGGCTGGAGATGGAACAACGACAATCTTTACTTTTAGTGGTATTGATACTGATTCAGATGGAACAACTGATAATAATGCAACGTTAGACTTTGGAAACAAACTTACATATGCAGTTTATTTAGATGATGGTACAAATGAAACACTACAACAAAACGGCACTGATTATACAACGCAAGATTCCTCAATTACATTCACAACTGCACCCGCAAGTGGTACTAGTGTAAAAGTTTATTATAATACTGAAATAATTACAAGTTCACCAGGTAGTGGACTAGAACAATCTCCTGACAATAGAACATTGGCGGCGGCTGGATCTGCCACAAATGTTGGTATTGCTATTGATGGTTCAAATTATGATTATGTTGATATACAATATATACTGAAAAACAGTACAGGTAGACGTAAAGGCGTCATTAGTGTAAGCATTGATGCAACAGGTAACACAAGTATTTTAGATGATAAGTTTATAACAAGTGTTGATCCTACTAGCACTGACTTAGATATTTCATTCTCAGGTGTAGTAGCAAGTGGAGTATTTAATTTGCAATATACGGCAACAGATGCTTCCGAAATGTCCTACGTAATTACTAACTGGAAATCAGTTTAAAATAAAATGACACAGTGGATGGCACCGCCTACTGAACGTCTGAAAAAATGGCGATCCTTTAGGCAAAGTATAGACAAAGAAAATTTAGAAGAAAGTTTACAAGAACTTGTAGACTGGTTTAAAACTGCACCATTAAGCAGTAGAGTTATCGACGTATATGATAATGAATTATGGCCTGGACCGTGGGATTTATTATATGCAGGTGACATGGACGAAAATGCTATTGCTCTTGCAATGGCATATAGTTTGCAACTAGCAGATGTTGATTGTGAAGTTATGCTAGTTCAAGATAATAAAATAAGTTTTTTGGGACTTGTTGTTTTAGTTGACAAAACTTACGTTTTAGGTTATACTTATGGACAAGTTGATAAAAAATCTGCACTAGTAAACTGCAATGTGCTAGAAAGATACGGCTCAAAAGATTTATTATAAACAGGTTAAAGGCAGAAAAAATGCCTTAAATACCAATTATTCGAAGGTGTAAAGATGAACGATATTAAAGTTAATAAGAGAGATGGGGCGATAGAGTCCTTAGACCTTGAGAAAATGCACAAGGTCGTTTTTTTTGCCTGTGACGGTATTGCAGGCGTAAGTGCTAGTGAAGTAGAGATTCGCAGTCATCTACAGTTTTATGATGGCATAAGCAGTAGCAACATTCAAGAAACTCTTATTAAAGCGGCCGCAGATTTGATTACAGAAGAAACTCCTAACTATCAATGGGTAGCAGGACGTTTGATTAACTATCATTTGCGTAAAATGGTATATGATCAATATGATCCATGGCCTTTACAACAGATTATTGACAAGAATATTGAATTAGGATTTTACGATCCTGAAATTTTAGAACTTTACACAAAAGAAGAAATAGAACAAGCTGATAGTTATATTAAACATGAGCGTGATGAAAACATTGCATACGTAGGAATGGAACAGTTCCGTGGAAAGTATCTAGTACAAAACAGAGCAACAGGTATTGTTTATGAAACTCCACAGGTAGCATACATGATGATTGCATTAACATTGTTTAGTGACTACCCAAAAGAAGAACGTATGCGTTGGGTACGTGATTACTATAACGCAATTAGTAATTTTGACATTAGTCTGCCTACACCTATAATGGCAGGTCTTCGTACTCCACAAAGACAGTTTTCGTCCTGCGTTCTGGTAGAGACAGATGATAGTTTGGACTCAATTAACGCAACTGCTTCTTCTATTGTAAAATATGTTTCTCAGAAAGCAGGAATTGGTATTGGTGCAGGTTCTATTAGAGCTATTGGATCCCCAATTCGCAAGGGTGACGCTACACATACAGGCGTGATCCCTTTCTATAAATTATTCCAGAGTGCAGTAAAGTCTTGCAGTCAGGGCGGAGTACGTGGCGGAGCGGCCACATTGTATTATCCTATCTGGCATTTAGAAGTTGAAGACTTACTTGTACTTAAGAACAACAAAGGCACAGAAGATAACAGAGTTAGACATATGGACTATGGAGTTCAGTTTAACAAACTGATGTATGAGCGACTACTTACTGGTGGTGATATTACATTGTTCTCTCCAAATGATGTGCCTGGATTATATGATGCGTTCTTTGCAAATCAGGATGAGTTTGCACGTTTATATACACAAGCAGAAGCAAATCCTGATATACGTAAGAAAACTATGAGAGCAAGCGAACTGTTTGCAATGTTTATGGAAGAACGTAAAAACACAGGTCGTGTCTATCTTATGAATGTAGATCATGCAAATACGCATGGTGCGTTTGTTGAAGATGTTGCACCTATTCGTCAGAGTAACTTATGTTGTGAGATTAATCTTCCAACAAAACCACTTGCAAACTTTGATGATCCAGAAGGCGAAATTAGTCTGTGTACATTAAGTGCAATTAACTGGGGTAACATTAAGACACCTGAAGATTTTGAAAAACCCTGTACTCTAGCAGTCAGAGCATTAGATGCATTACTTGATTATCAGAAGTATCCTGTTTTGGCGGCTGAACTCAGCACAATGAAAAGACGTCCTCTTGGTATTGGTATTATTAACTTTGCATTTTGGTTAGCAAAGAATGGTACAAACTATCAAGAACCAAACTTGGAACTTGTTGATGAGTGGGCAGAGGCATGGAGTTATTATCTAATTAAAGCAAGTGCTGATTTGGCATCTGAAAAGGGTGCTATTGAAGGCAATAAAGAAACAAAATATGGGCATGGTATTA
>MDSZ01215099.1_pt1 | contig 16580 bp, 13 predicted proteins | sample 811201 | NCBI WGS metagenome assembly MDSZ01 (sample SAMN05326647, study PRJNA326480) | marine metagenome | isolation source: seawater | place: Indian Ocean: North | collected 2010
AGAAATAGCTCCACAAATACATGTCCATGACGACGTGCGGCCTGAGGCAGTATATGAGAATTTGAATTTAATTGAGGTCGATCCACGAGAAGAGTTTGATATTACATCTAATAAGCAGATGGTTACTGTTGCAGATGGTCTTGATATTCCGGTTATTACAGCATTCAGGCTCCTAGCAGCTCGTTTAAAAAGTATTGGAAAATGTAACGCGATCCTTTTAAAGGATAGATTAGTTTTTGGTGGGGAAGTTTTATCTTCGGATATTGCGTTACTACGCGCTTCAATATCTATTGGGTCACTGTTATGTGATGGGATAGGGGATGCGATTTTGATCAGAGGAGAAGAAGATGCGAAAAAGTCACTGAAATTAGCCTATAATATATTACAGGCAGCCGGCTGCCGTTCCTTCAAAACAGATTATGTTGCCTGCCCCAGTTGTGGTCGAACCTTGTTTGATCTTCAGGAAGTCACCGCAAAAATTAGATCAAGGACAGAACACTTAAAAGGAGTAAAGATTGCAGTTATGGGTTGTATAGTAAACGGCCCCGGGGAGATGGCCGATGCAGATTTTGGTTATGTGGGCGGGGCGCCCGGCAAGATCAATCTTTATGTGGGAAGAGAGCCTGTGCGTTTTAATATTCCTGAAACGGAAGCGGTTGAGAGCCTTGTTAGTTTAATCAGGGAACATAATAAATGGTTTGATCCGCCGACAGATACTTCAAAAACCCAATGCTAATGTTCTTCCTTTGGGGATAGAATTTAAATGCTGGGCAATATGTGATTCTAAGAACAATGACGCTTTGCTAAATTGTTCATGGCTTAATTTTAATTGGGATATGTCTCCCCAGTTTAGGTGGCCGAGCTTCTTAATTAATTGTGATATATCTTTATGCAGGCGACCATCATCGGCTGCGGGAGCAAGGCCCAACTCGTTTAGAATTTTAATTTCAAGTGCGTAAACTAGGATTTTTTCGGGAGGTGTGCAATTTAAGTGCTTAATTAGGCTAGAAAAAACAATGTAGACTCCTGGCATAGGATGGTCAGGTTCAGTAGCTTTTTCGAGGAAATGGGTCCCATATGCGAGAAGGCTCAAGCTTCTAATGTTTGAACTAACTGTGGTATGGGAATTTTTTAGATAAACTTCCCTCAATACGTGTAAATTGGAACGTTTGTTTTTCCTGTATGTAAAATCCGACTCAAATAATAAATCCAACTTGCCTCGGTGGGGGCTTTTGGGGCGTTTTGCGCCTTTGGCAACTGTTGTTAGTCTTCCGTGGTCAGATGTGATCCAGTGTACGATAAGGCTGGTGTCAGATAGAGGGCGTACCCTTAAGACGATTCCTTTAGATGTTTCATCCATGTGAAATGTTGTCTAGCGGCATTAACTTGGAAATCTTGTTAAGGGTGTAGTTTTCTTTTTGTTTCATGATAGATCGTTCCTCTGAGGTTAGATCATTATACCCTTCGATATGAAGTATACCATGAATGATATAACGACTTAGTTCGCAGCCTAAGGAAACTTTGTGCGATTTTGCATGCTGGTAGGCAATGCTTGGGCATATTAATATTTCACCCTTTGGGGGTGATTCATCTGGGTAGTTAAAGGTTAGAACATCAGTGGGACCTTTATGCTTAAGATATTTTTGATTAATCTCGGCCATCTTGTTTTCTCCAATAAAGACAATGGATAATTCATAATTTTTATTTTGTAGTAATTCATCGATTATAGACTGTGCAATCTGTTTTATTAATTCAGAGGAGATTTTGAATGTGCGCTGTCTGTTTTGTACTGATAGGTTATTCATTCAGTGCAGCGCTGAGATTCGTAAGCAGAGATAATTTTCCGCACAAGATGATGCCGGACGACATCATCTTGATGAAATTCATTAATAGAAATTCCGTCAGTTTTTTTGAGGATAAGGAGTGCTTCGGTTAAGCCGGATTGTTTAGTAGAAGGAAGGTCGGTTTGCGTAGGGTCTCCGGTGATGATGGCTTTGGATGAATGGCCGAGGCGCGTTAAGAACATAAACATTTGCTCGCGAGTTGTGTTTTGTGATTCGTCTAGAATGACAAAGGAGTTGTTAAGGGTGCGTCCACGCATATAAGCTAAAGGGGCGATCTCAATTACTTCTCTTTCCATATTTTTTTGCACTTCTTCTGAAGGCATCATGTCGAGTAAGGCATCATGTAGAGGTCTAAGATATGGGCTTAGTTTTTCTCTTAAGTCGCCGGGTAAAAACCCTAGGGTTTCCCCGGCTTCGACAGCTGGCCGGGTGAGTATTATACGGGATATGTTGCCTTGATAAAGAGCGCTTACGGCCATTGCGACTGCAAGGTATGTTTTTCCGGTGCCAGCTGGGCCTATTCCGAATGTTACATCGTGATTTTCAATCGCTTGTAAATATTTTTTTTGCCCTAAAGTTTTAGGTGTAATTTGAGGTTTACGGGGTGATGTTGTAATGGGGTTGTCTCTGAGATGTTTGAGGATATTCTGATCATTTTCGTGAAACAGTTCCAATGTTTTGGTTATATCCTGGGTGCTGGGGTTTGTTCCTGATTTGAGTAAGGCATGCAGTGAATGAAACAAATGCTCTACCCTTTCGATTGTTTTTTGATCTCCATCAAGCTTAATCCAACCGTCTCTAGAGGTAACTTTAACACCTGTTCGTTCTTGTATCAGTTTTAGGTTTGAAGGGTCGTTGTTATATAGTTCATGTGCCTCCCGAGCGCTATCTAATTGGATGGTTATGCTGGGCATTGATTGGAGATGGCTTGGCGGAGTTTAGCTGCGGTTTCTTCTAGAGCTTCTGGGAGGACGCTGGTTTGGCCGATGACGGGAAAAAAGTTAATGTCTCCAACCCAACGGGGTACAATGTGCCAATGAAGGTGGCTTTCTATGCCCGCACCTGCTGCTCTGCCTAGATTAATTCCTATGTTAAATCCGTTGGGGTTCATTGAATTCTGAATAGCCTTTTTTACACATTGAAGAAGTCTGAGTATGTCCATATTTTCTTCATTGGTGAGATCATCTAAATCGGAAACCTGCCTATAAGGTGCTACGAGTACATGGCCGCCGGTGTATGGGTATTTGTTCAGTAATGCGAAGCTATGGCGACTTCTGGTAATTACATAATTAGCTTGATCGTCCTGTGACTGTGCGATTCGGGTAAATTCAGATGTATCTCCGGATGCGGGTTTTTTTTCTAGGACATATTTAATGCGCCAAGGAGCGTGAAGTGATTCCATGATTTATTCTGGTATGGTGTAGTTAATCATTAACGATTGCGCGAAGTTGTACTTCCGTACGGTCAAATGTGCCGGCAATCTCTTTTAATAGATGTTCGATCACACTAAGGTTTCCGGCTTTGGATTCATTTTCTAAACGCGAGCATGCTGAAGCTAGTTGAGATGCGCCCATATTTGCACTGCTCCCTTTTATTTGGTGGGAAATACGGGATATTGAATCTAGTTCTTGCTTGGCAAAAGCTTTGTGAAGCATGCTGATTTGTTTACTAGTCTGCTCGAGGTACATGAATATAATTTCACGAAAATCTTCATCTTGCCCGTTTCCCCTGAGTTGATCTAGGTGGTTTTCTGAAATTAGAAGCGGAGCACCATCGTTTAAATTATTTGTAGGCTGGATTCCAAGAGATTTATTTAATGCTGTTCTAAGTTCATTTAGTTGGACAGGTTTTGAAATGAAATCATCCATCCCGGCTTCTATACAGGCTGTGCGATCATCCTGTTGGGTGTTAGCGGTCATTGCGATGATATACATAGGGTTGGTTGAATTATTTTTTAACTCTTGATCGCGTATGCGTCGTGTTGCTTCCAGGCCATCCAGTACCGGCATTTGGCAATCCATTAGCACAATATCAAATTTGTCTAAATCCGATTCGAGAACAGCTTGTCCGTGTTCGCAAATTTTAATCTGATGGCCAAGTTTGTTTAGTTGTAATGTGGCAACTCTTTGGTTGATGGGATTGTCTTCCGCTACTAAAATTTTTAGGGATCGATGTTGGTTTTCATCCCCTATTGATTTTACTTTTGGTGCGTGTGATTTTTCTATGAGCGCATTGCTCAAGGCCCGGTGAAGACGATTAAGGCGCACCGGTTTAAGCAGGGTGCCATTAATGCCAAGCGTTCGAAGCATTCCAGTATCGACCTTATGTCGTCGTGTCATGAGTAGAACAATTTTTGATTTCTTGTGTTTTGCGTTTGAATGAATTTCTTGTACCAGATCTAGGCAGTCTGCATCCTTTAGGCTCAAGTCGATTAAAATCAGGTCAAATTTTTGGCCGTTTGAAAGCTCTCGTCTCGCGTCCGCTCCAGTGGCTGAGGGCGTGATAGTCATGCCCATATTTTCAGTATATTCCATAATTGAGTCTCGAGCAAAATCGTTAGGTACGATAAGCAGGAGGCTTCGGTCCTTGAGCTCTATATTTTTGGGTTGCTCTTTTTCCGTGGAATTCCCCAGTAAAGCGGTAAAGTGAAACTTAGACCCTACGCCAGGTTGGCTTTCCACCCACATTTCACCATTCATCATTTCGGCTAATTGTCTTGAGATGGAAAGTCCAAGGCCAGTGCCTCCGTATCGTCGAGTAATAGATCCATCGGCTTGCCGGAACGCGTCGAATATTTTTTCACACATCATTTCGCTGATCCCAACCCCTGTGTCTCGAACAGTGAATTGGAGTTTAGTATCTGAATTAGTGCGTTCGATAATTTGGACAGAAGTTTGGACTTCTCCTTTTTCCGTGAATTTTACAGCGTTACTGACAAGGTTTAGGATAATTTGGCGTAACCGGCCAGCGTCACCTCGATACATGCCATCAATTGTTGTTGGTATATGGCAATTGAGTTCGATGTGGTTTGCTTCGGCGCGAAGCGAATGCAGTTCAACGGCTTCTTCGATGACCTGTCGAAGTGAGAAGTTGGTTCTTTCAAGCTCGAGGCAATCGGCTTCAATTTTTGACACGTCCAGTATGTCATTGAGTATTTCAAGTAATGCGTCAGCACTTGTGCGCACTGTTTGAGCATACTCGTGTTGTTCTTCAGTGAGGTCAGAGGTAAGCAGTAAGTCAATCATTCCAATGATTCCATTCATTGGTGTTCTGATTTCATGGCTCATTACTGCTAGGAACCTTGTTTTCATTTGGGCTGCCTCTAGGGCAAGATCTCTTGCGCGTGCTGTCTCCTGTTCAGCAAGCTTTAGAGCGGTGATATCACGAGAGATTCCGATAATTCCCGTGATAATTCCAGAACGATTGGAAAAAGGCACCTTGGTCACAGAGGCCCATATATCACGCCCGCATTCATCAGTCTGTTTTTCAACTTTATTAATTATTGGCTTACCCGTGAGTATCACTCTTTGTTCATCTTCATGAAAACTTTTGGCAAGAATATCTGGGTGAAAATCATAATCAGTTTTTCCCACGATTTCTTGTGCAGATGATAGGCCGAGTCTTTTTGCCAGGGCCGTGCTTCCCTTTATGAATCGTGATTCAGTATCTTTGATGTAAATACGGTCAGGCACATTATCGAGAAGGGCGCTAAGGAGGTCTTTCTCATGAGCTAACTGCTCCTCCATTTGGTGACGTTCTGTTACATCCCAGAACATACATTGAATTCCGTTAATTTCTCCGGAAGAATCAAATAGCGGAGTTTTTACTGTCTCAATATAAATATCGTTTTCAGCTTCGTCCGCTCCCGTATGGATTTCGGTTGTTGCGTAAGTTTCGGACGTTTCCACTACTCGTAGGTCATCATTTCTGTATTTGTCTGCGAGATGTTTAGGTGAAAGGTCGTAATCAGTTTTACCCAGAATTTCATCTATGGGTTTATTTACGGTTTGGCAAAACTTTTGGTTAGCAAAAGTAAATTCTCCTTTTAGGTTTTTTCGGACAATGTTTTGAGGGATTGATTCAACGAGCGAGTGGTAAAGAAGCTCTGATTCGCGCAGAGCTTCACTAGTGCGCTTCTGTTCAGTAATGTCAATTACTGTTCCTTCGTAATATAAGATCTCGTTGTTTGAGTTTTTAACGGCTCGGACATTTTCCGATATCCAAATTATTTCTCCATCACGCCGGCGTGCTCGCGATTCAAAATTATGTATAACATCGTTTTTTTGTATCAGATCAATGAATTCGCCTCGCCGGTCGGAGTCTGCGTACACGTCCTTCCCGATGTCGGAAAAGCAGTTAATTAGGTCTTCGGGTGATTTGAATCCGTAAATCTGAGCAAGCTTTGGATTTGCTGATAAGTATTTGCCATCAATGGTGGTTTGGAAAATTCCTTCTTGGACATTATCGAATATACTACGATATTTTCCATCCCCTGTTCCTTCTTCTGTTTGAAATTTCCGATTATCATAATCTTCCTCTGGGGGGAGAAATCGCAAAACTTCTTCAATTTGTTTTACTATTAAGATTAGAGCCGAGAGTGTCGCGTCGTTGAGTTTTCCTGGATTATTATTTGCGATCCATAATGTTCCGTTATTTGAGTTATTTACTTTAATCGGGAAAGCTGCGTAGAAAGTTATTTCGTCGATTAATTTTGATAAAAATTTTCTTGTTCGGGAGTCTTGGTTAACATCTTCGATAATTAAGGGTTCAGTCGAATTCTTCGTGAGCTCATATAAGGGAAGCATCTTATTGGATTGCTCGCTATCCAAACCAAAAAACACAGACCGGTCCGGAAATATATCAGACTCAATGTTAAGTCCAGCAAACCGATTGCCGGAAATGGTGCTCGATAATTCTACTAATCCTGAGAGCAGAAGAGGTGTTTCTTTTGGTGATGTGGTATTTTCGCTCAATATATCCTAGCCAAATATAGAATTCATATCCTGCAGACTGAGCTAATAATCTCATTGACTGTTTTGCATGGCAAGTAAGCTCTGTTAATAACGTAATCCTAGTGTTCTTGACGATGATCAGGGAAAGTCGTAGAAAATAAAAGTGCTAAGGCACAAAAGGAGGTAAAGGGAATGAAAAAGTTTTTGGTTATTCTATATCTAATAAATTTGGCTGTTTCTCAAACAGGATGCTGGGGGGTGGCCGCTGCTGGAGCAGGGGCAGGTACTGGCTTATTCATCACTGGCGATTTGGAGGTTAGGTCTGAAAAATCCGTTGAACAGGTGATGTTGGCTATCGAGAAAACATGCGGTGATTTAAAGTTTAAGGTCGCTAAAAAAGAATTAAGGCCTCTACGAGGGCTTATTGTTGCTGATGGTGATTTTGGTCGCGTAACATTCATTGCGAAAGCTAAGTCGATTGAGCTAACAGATATCTCCATTAGAGTAGGTTTTGCGGGAGATAAGGGGGCTCAAGATTACATTTACAAAGAGCTTAAGCCTCAGCTTTAACCTTGTTCTTTATATTCAGACAGAGGTAGTCCAAGTATTCCGTTAATTGTTTTTTCATTCCCGTTCTATTTACGATGGAATCGATTAGCCCACGTTCCATCAGGAATTCTGCGGTTTGAAAGCCTTCTGGTAATTCGCTTTGGGTTGTGTCCTTAATTACACGAGGTCCTGCAAATCCAATCATTGCCTTTGGTTCTGAGATTATTATATCGCCTAAGCTGGCATAACTTGCCATCACACCTGCCGTTGTTGGGTGTGTGAGGACGCTAATATAAGGAAGTCCTTTTCGTCCGTGGAATGCAATGGCTGCACTGGTTTTAGCTAGTTGCATTAGGCTGAACATACCCTCGTACATACGGGCGCCGCCGCTGCTACTTATGATAATAGCTGGAAGGTTGTTTTCAGTTGCCATTTCAATCACTCTGGTAATTTTTTCCCCCACCACAGATCCCATTGATCCCCCTAGAAACCCGAAGTCCATTACTCCCAAGGCAACTTTATGTTCTCCCATGTTTCCAGATCCCGTAATGACTGCGTCCTTAAGGCCTGTTTTATCCCGGTGTTTTTCCAGTTTTTCGGCATATGCGGCTGTGCCAGTAAATTCTAGAGTATCAACACTGGTCATGCTTTCATCAATCTCTAGGAAAGATCCAGGTTCTGTTAATGAATTAATACGAGTCCATGCTGAAACTGGAAAATGGTGGTTGCAGTGACCGCAGACATTAAGATTCTCCTCTAGCTCTCTATCAAAGATCATTTCGCTACAACCGGGGCACTTCGTCCATAGGCCTTGAGGAATTTCACGTTTCCGGGTTGTTTCTGGGTTAACGGGCTTTTTTTCGATGGCCTTTTCTACATCGGTCGGGGGTGGCGTTACCGCAGGTTCAGAAGTCTCTAAACCCAGTGTTTTTTTTGGTGTTTCTCCCATCTTGCTCTAAATGCTCTCGAAAGAATATGTTGAACGTGCCAAACTGTTAAGAACAAGCATAATCTAAGGGCATTCCGCGGGTTAATGTGAAAATCTCTACGGCTGTTGCTCCGTTTTGAATCAGCGTTTTTGCGCACTCATTTGCGGTTGCGCCAGTTGTCATTACATCATCAATAATTAGAAATTGGCCATTATCTATTTTTTCAGGGCAAGAGAAGGCATCTTTAACATTTTTCTTTCGCATCCCTTTGGTTAGCGTTGTTTGCGATTGCGTGTTTCGAGTTCGTCTTAGTAATTTTGTGTTAACGGGGGCTTTAATATAATTCGATGCAATATGAGCAATAGTTTCTGACTGATTTATCCCTCTTTCTCGCTGTTTTACAGGATAAAGTGGCACCGGAATGATAGCTTTAGGTAGTTTATAGAGGTCTAGTTTTAAAATATCACGAAGCCAGATTTTAATGAGGGGTTCAAAGTATTCATGTTGGTTATATTTTAATTGATGGACAATTTCTCTTGGTACGCCTTCCGCGATGAAAAGGGATCTGGCTCTCGCGAATTTCATCTTTGAGCAATAATTACAGTCCGAATTTAATTGGTGGTATTCATTACATGGTATTCCACATTTGAAGCACCATGGATTAGAAACCTTGCGACTTTTTTTAGGCAGCTCTTGCATGCGAAGCCGGTATTGGAATTTAAGACGGGTGAATCACAGAATTGGCATACATTTGGGTAGAGCAAAATATCAATCGAGTGTATCAATTTTTTGACTAGATTGCTTATCATCTGAAATAATAATATAGTATAGTATTAACGTAAGCAAGGGGGTCGCTATCCAGCCATCGATTGTTTTATTATCACCCCACAGGAGATTAAAATTAGCGGGTTTGGTCAGAAATCCGTTTGTTTTTATGGCAATAATCCAGCCAGCATGTATTCCAATAGCACAGTAAAGGTTCCCAGTCCTTTGAGTTACAGCGGCAAGTATAAAACCAGCAAGAACCAAGTTGGCAAAGTGTGCAATCCAGAATGGATCATTTGCAAAGTCATGTATGAATTCGGGGAAAGCTGTGAACCCGCTCGTCCACGAAATCTCCGTAACCGATGGCCTTTGGTCAATGAAGTGAACACTAGAAAATATAACTGCACTAGTTATTGCGGCTATCCGCCAGTCCATATCACGCTTTAAGAGGCTAAAGAGCATTCCTCGGAATATTGTTTCCTCAATTATGCCAACAAGCAGTGCTGCTAATAAGGTATTTATCCAGTGGGTGATCCAGGTAGCCAATTGAGCATCGGGGCGAAATTCTCGTGCATCAAAAATAATTGAAAGTACGGCAATTGAAGTGACAGAGGCTAAACCTATGAAAATTCCCTGTACGATGATTGGTCCGTTTCCTGAGGGTTTTACCCAGCCGAGTTCTCCCCATGATTTTATGCGGGTTGTTCGCCATAGTATCCACAGTCCGGATATTGCTAGGAGCATTAGACATCGATTATAATAGCGATGAAAATCATCGTGTGACTCAAGAAAGTTTAAAAAGCTTAGTAAGGGGGCGTCTGAGAAGACTCCCATCCAAATTATTGGAGAGATGATGGCAGCGCCAATGAAAACACCAATAATATAAATAAAAATGGCAAGAGTATTGCGCATGGTTCTTCGCAGTGACTACACATACATGAGTGATAGGCCAAGAGATTTTTGTTGAATCAAATCTCCCAACATAGTTCGATCTCTCACACTTTTAGTGCTTTTATAGGGAGTTAATATCGAATTAGTTGAAAACAAAAAATTTGGAGACTACCGGTTACTTGAGCGTATAGCTAAAGGTGGACTGGCCACAATTTGGTTAGCTAGTAACTCCAGCGGGGAAACCGTCGCGCTGAGGGTTATGCACGACAATTTTAAATCCAATTCTTCTGGTCCTAAACTGTTTCGTAGGGGCTGCGAAGTCATGGAGGCCATCCCTAGTCACCCTAATATCGTCAGGTTTTATTCAAAAGGTAAAGAGTCGGGACGTGAATATGCTGTAATAGAATATATCGAGGGACCCTGCCTGAGGGAGCTGATGGTTCGTGGAGACTCTCGTCTTGAGGCTGTTCTGAGTGATATTGTTGTTGAGATGGCTGGGGCAATCGAGCATGTGCATGATAATGGATATATGCATTTGGATATAAAGCCCGAGAACATTATTATCAGCCGAGGTGGGAAATCATATCTGTGTGACTTTGATACAGCTCATTTAATACCGGATAGGCCATCTAAAATTGAAAAAAAATCCGGGACTCCATTTTATATGTCGCCAGAGTTGGCAAATGGTTGGGCGTTCGATCATAGGGCAGACATATATGCTTTTGCGGTTACCGTTTATGAGTTATTGACTGGCGTTAAGCCGTTTGAGGGGCAAACTCAAAAGGCGATGTTGGCTAATCAGCTAAATCAACGCTATCGTATTCGCGAGTTGAGGAAATTTAATACAAATATTCCAATCAAGTTGGACGAATTGATTATCAAGTGTCTGGACTTTATTCCCGAGAAGCGCCCCCCGAGTATGACCATATTGGTTCGTGAGATTCATCGTATTATGGGAGTCAGATGAATCGTGATGGCCTTGGCAGATATTGGTTCCTCGCTGGCTTAATTGTGCTTATTCCGATTGGGCTTCTATTGCCTGAGTTTGGTGTTTCGATCAAACAAAATAAATGGGCTGTTCCGGTGTGCGTTGGAGCTATGCTGGGAATTGCAGGTTTTACCATGGATACCTCAATGTTGGTAAAACAGTCCATAAATATACGCGCAATTGCTCCAGTTATTTTCTGCACTTATGTTTTCAGTCCCGCTGTTGCATACGTTTTAGCACGCTTGCTTGCACCTGAAGGTGATGAGCATTTTGTTACAGCTATGATGATAATGGCAGCGCAGGCCAGCAGTCTTGCTTCTGCCATTGCGTTGACCATGATGGCTGGTGGCAATAGGGAGCTGGCGCTGGTTTGTACCCTGATATCTAATTCAACTACGGTGGTTCTCACGCCCTACATATTGAGGGTATCAGTTGATGCCAATGTTGAATTTCAGGTTTATGAGATGATTTCTAAAATGGTTCTGGTTGTATTGTTGCCGGTTCTAATAGGGCAAATTTTAAGAAAATTTATTTGGAAAAAAGTCGAGTTTATCATGCCGGCAATTAAATTAATTCCCCAAATAATAATCTTACTTTTTGTATACACCGGCTTTGCATCCGGTGCTGGCCAGCTGATGACTGATGGGTCTCTGGTGGTAAGGTTTTCAACTGCATGCATTCTGCTTCATTTGGTTTTGCTTGGGTTTACCCTATTAATTTCAAATATGTTAAAACTCGGATGGCCGGAAAAAACAGCTGTGATCTTTTGTGGTTCTCAAAAAACACTTCCTAATGGTATTTACATTTGGAACAACTTTTTCCAGTCCAACCCTTATGGGGCAGTGCCTTTGGTTTTATATCATTTATTTCAATTGGTAATGGCGATTTTATTGGTTCCTAAATTCGAAAAATTCAATGGAGGAGATGACAATGATGAGGTGTTAGGCCATTCGGCTCCAGCTGGATGCCTTGGGACTGTGGAGGGAAAACAATTGCGCTCCTGAATATACGTAGTTAGTTTGCAGGCACCCAACGCTTATTATAAATTTATTTATGAGCGAAAAAAAATCTGACGGTCACGGCAATCTGACCTACTATATCATCGGCGCAATTATTGCGGCAATTGCAACTGGCTATTTTGCGCCTGAAATAGCAGTCAAATTCGATGTCGGCGGCGAAGTCTTCCTCAGCCTTCTTATGATGATGGTGGTTCCGCTTGTGGTTATGTCCGTTATGAGTGGTATTCTTGGTTTAGGGGATGTACGCAAATTAGGTAAGCCTGGGGCTTATGCAATTGGTTACTATATGTGTACAACGGTTTTGGCAGTGTTGGTGGGGTTGATTGTTGTGAATATCATTAAGCCCGGGGTAAACAAGGACCTTGAAGAGCTACAGGTAAAGATTAAAAAGGTTGAAAAGGGTTCCGCAGAGTACGACCAGCTAAAAGTCGAGATCGACAAAAAGAAGAAGGAAATACAAGAAAAGATAAATAAGGCGGCGGCCAAAGACGAAAAAGCACGCAAAGCTCTGGAAGAAAGAAAAAGGCTTCAAGGGGAAGGTTTGAAAAAACTTGAGGGCGAGCTGAAATATGCCCAAATACTTTATGATCGGGCTGAGTCAGATTTAAAGGAAAATTCTGACAGTGAAATACTAAAACAAGATTTCCAAATTGCGTCTTATAATCTTCAAGAGGCAAAAGATGCTATTGTTCGGGAAAAAGAATTTCTCGGCGTAAATAAAGAACCGACGATTTGGGATATTATTCAGAACATGCTCAAGATGCTTGTAACTGATAATCTATTTAAGGCGGCTTCTAACATGAATCTACTGCCTTTAATTGTATTCAGTATTATTTTTGCTGCCATGTTGACGACTATGGGTGATAAAGTTTTTGCAATTAATAGGATGATAGGTCAGGGCAATGAGGCGCTGATGTCTTTTGTGATGCTGCTCATGAATATCGCCCCCATCGGCATTTTCTGTTTGGTAGCTGGAAAGTTTGGTCATGCCAATTTAGAGGGGAAACTTGGAGAGATGGTTGGTCAGCAAGGTTATTATATTCTAACAATATTATTAGGCTTAGGGTTTCATGCATTTATAACTCTATTTGTAATATACTGGCTTTTCACAAAAAAGAATCCCTTCACATTTTTTAAGAATATGTCACAGGCAGTACTTACTGCTTTTTCCACGGCAAGTTCTTCTGCAACGCTGCCTGTGACTATGGAATGTGCGGTCGATAAGGCTGGCATTTCAAAAAAATCTACAAAATTTGTGCTCCCTTTAGGGGCAACGATTAATATGGATGGTACAGCACTGTATGAAGCAGCGGCTGCTATATTCATCGCACAGATTTATGTAGCGTTTGACCCAACCATTGACATCACTCTAAAAGGCCAAATGATCATTGCTTTGACTGCAACTTTAGCAGCCATTGGGGCAGCAGGAATTCCTGAAGCTGGCTTGGTCACAATGATGATTGTGTTAACCGCAGCAAAACTTCCAGTGGAGGCGATTGGCTTAATCTTGATGGTTGATTGGTTGTTGGACAGGTTCCGTACCGCAGTTAATTGTTTCGGAGATTCAGTGGGAGCAGCCATTGTTGATGGCGTAATGAAAGAGGCTGATGGTGATGAACTTGAAGAAGGCGACTCTGATGATGAATTTGTGCCTGAAGGCGCTGGGGCTTGAGATCTAGGCAACCAATTGCGGGATCACTTTAGCTCCTTCAACGCCCGTCAGGCGCTGGTCTAATCCTAGGAAGCGGTAGGTAAGTCTTTCGTGGTCAATTCCCATTTGCTGTAGCAAGGTGGCGTTCAGATCATTGATATGCACCGGGTCTTTAACAATGTTATAGCTATGGTCATCGGTTTTTCCGTGTTCGTAACCCGCTTTAAATCCACCGCCAGCAATCCAGGTTGCAAAGCATCTGCTGTGATGGTCGCGTCCGTGATTAGTTTTAGTTAGTTTGCCCTGAGAATAGATGGTGCGGCCAAATTCTCCGCCGCATATGACAAGTGTTTCATCCAGCATTCCACGTTGTTTAAGGTCTTTAACAAGTGCGGCAGCCGGCTGATCGATATCTTTGCATTGTTTGGGGAACTTACCCGGAAGTCCTCCGTGGTGATCCCAGCCTCGGTGGAATAAGTGAATGAAGGGTACGCCGCGCTCAGCCATTCGGCGGGCAAGGATGCAATTGCGGGCAAAAGATCCTGCGCGATTGGCGTCCGGACCATACAGTTCTGTTATTCCCTTAGGTTCAGTGGATATATCCATAAGGTCGGGGACGCTCGATTGCATTCTGAAGGCCATCTCATATTGAGAGATACGGGTTTGAGTTTCCGGGTCTCCAAATTCTTCAAATTGTTCCTGATTTATTTTGGATATTCCATCAAGCATTCGACGTCGCAGGTTACGGTCAATTCCATCAGGGTCTTTTAAGTAAAGAACAGGTTCTTTGCCGCTTCTTAGGTTAACCCCCTGGTGCTTACTTGGGAGGAAGCCGCTGCTCCACAAGCGCGAATAGAGGGCTTGGTTGGCCGCTCCTGAGCCTCGGGAGATCATCACGATGTAGGAAGGCAGGTTTTTATTTGGGCTGCCAAGGCCATAGCTAATCCATGATCCAAAACTGGGTTTGCCCAATTGCTGTGTGCCGGTAAGAATATAGGTGATGGCAGGATCATGGTTGATGGCTTCTGAATGCATCGATTTAACGATAGTGATGTCATCAGCGATGCTTCCTATATGGGGTAGAGTTTCATTAACCCATGTGCCGTGGGTGCCCATTCGTTTGAATTCAAACATGGGGGCAACACAGGGGAATGATTTCTGGCCACTGGTCATCGTGGTAAGACGTTGTCCGTTACGAACTGAATCGGGAAGCTCTTCGCCATGAAAGCCTCTCATGGCAGGCTTATAATCAAACATGTCTATATGACTGGGCCCACCGGAGAAGAATAACATAATGACGCGCTTTGCCTTGGGGGCAAAGTGCGGAACGCCGGGCAATCCGCCATATGGATTTGTGTTTGGTGCGGCGATAGTTTTAGGCGCCATTAATGATCCGAGGGCTGCGCCGCCAAGGCATTTGGCTGCATTAAAAATAAGCTCTCTACGGGTTTGTAGAAGTCCGTTTTCGTATATGGGGTCCATGATTTAGCTAGAGTCTTGTGATTACTTCATCCAAATTAAGCAACATGCTGGCAACTATTGTCCAGGCTGCGTGCTCTGCCGTTTTAATTGACTCGTCACGTTTTGATTCGCCGATTGCCAGGAGCTTATTTGCAGCTTCTGGATTTTTACTAAAATTAGTATGTTCTTCATTATATGCGCTTATAAGTATTTGTAGAACAATTGGCTTTGGCTTTCTAGACGTGATCAAGCGGTAGGCGAATTCGACACGTTCTCCGGGAGTTTTGCCCCCTTCTTTAATGATGCGCTCTGCCAAGTTCCGGGATGCTTCAGTGAATTGTGGGTCATTTAACGTGACCAAGGCTTGCAGAGGCGTATTTGTGCGTGGTCTTTCCACCATACACTTCTCTCGGGTAGGTGCATCAAAAATTGTCATAGATGGAGCGGGCGCAGATCTTTTCCAGTAGGTGTACATGCTTTTACGGTAAAGGTTTTCACCAGTATCCTGCTTGAAGCGGACATTACCACTGAGGCTAACTTCATTCCATAGGCCGGGAGGCTGATAAGGCTTAACACCCGGTCCGCCAACTTTGTTTACAAGTAGACCGCTGAGAGAGAGGGCATTATCACGGATAAATTCGCCCTGAAGCCTGAACCTGGGGCCCCTTGATAATAAACGGTTTTGAGGGTCTCTGGCGTATAGGTTTTTATTTAATTTTGAGGATTGCCGGTAGGTGGCACTCATCACCATTTGCTTGATTGTGCGCTTAATATTCCAGCCATTATTTGCAAAGTCTGTCGCCAGCCAATCTAATAGCTGCGGGTGCGTTGGCCATTCGCCCTGTGTTCCAAAGTCTGAAACCGTCGAGACAATACCTCTTCCAAACAGGAGCGACCAATAACGATTAACAGCAACCCGGGCGGTAAGCGGGTGGTCGGGTTGAGTTAGCCACTGGGCGAGTCCAAGTCGGTTTGCAGGGGCTCCTTTGGGCATGGCTGGAAGAAAATTAGGCACATTCGCTTTTATTTCCTCTTCTTTGTTTGGGTGTTCATAATGACCTCGTTCGAGGAGGTAGGTTGGTCTCATTTTCGGTAAATCACCCATCACCATAGTGGTAATCTTGTTTTTGCTGGCTTCACTTTTCTCTTTTTGAGCAGCGTTCTTTTCGGCGGTAAGTTTTTGGAAATTTTTATCAATATTATTGAGATAATGATTAAGCAGTGTTGTGGTTTGGTTTGCATTGCGTTTATCAGGGGCGATTGCGAGCAGGGGGGCAATGGGGTCAGTGCCCGCTAGCGAAGCCACTTCAGAGGCATTTAGAGCACGGTGGTAGATTCGGACATCATCTATTTCAATATTGTTGGCGTAAGCCGAGCTCGAGCGTCTTCCTATGCGAAAATCGTTGGGTGTTTGAATGCTGCCATTGAGTCCGTCAGCCTCAATATTGTGATTCTCGAGTTTCCCATTTAAATATATTTTTGTGCCTGATGCTTTGCCTGACCCATCATAGGTCACAAAAATATGGGACCA